>OMCQ01000808.1_pt1 | contig 15228 bp, 15 predicted proteins | sample 1673761 | NCBI WGS metagenome assembly OMCQ01 (sample SAMEA103958126, study PRJEB25191) | human gut metagenome | reverse complement strand
TCACCAAGCTGGCATCCAGCCGGGACACGGACCAGCTGCTTGCCATGCTGCCGTACAAGTCCCTGCACCTGTCCAGCGTGAAAGACCGTTTCGGCATCTACGCGCTGGTTGGCAAAAACGAAAACCGGGACAAGGGCATCTGCAAGCCCCGCACTTCCGTCCGCAAGCAGCTTTCCGAAACAAAACAGGCCGCCAGCCCGAAAAAGGCAGCGGCCCGCAATAAGCAACACAAAATGGAGGTCTGACACATGAATTTTAGCGTGGAAGAAGAAAATTTGATCTGTATGTACCACACCTCTGACCGCCGCCGAACGATGGCGCGGATGATGGCCGCACTGCCGGACATGGACATGGAAATGCGGAGGCTGGCAAACGGCACCATTGCAAAGTTGGAGCGCATGACCGATGCTGATTTTGATGGACAGAGGTTTGATTTTGCGGGTGAGTGATACCGCCAGCTCGACAATGACACATTATTTTTAGAGAAAGTAATGTGCCATTAGCAACACAGAAATAGCCGGACACGGTGGCCTTGCGGCTGCTGTGTCCGGCGTTTTTATTGGCATTAAAAATCGAAAAGGGAAATCTGGCATTGTTTACACGATTTAACCTTTCGCTCTTTTATTATATCGTCTGGCCCTATTTCGCCAAAAAGAAGTGGAGAATTAGGATTGTGCTGATGAGAATTCTTATCAACTGTTTTCAAACTATAATTAGCATAGCAATATAAACAGCCATTTTTACAAGTATTATATGTGCCAATGTCTATACTGGCAATGCAACCACATTCAAGTCGTTGATTCGGGTCTTTTTCAACACATAAATTGTAGTGTCCCAACCTTTCAAGGCGGTTTTTATCAATGCAATGTGCATGCTCAACCCCAAAACGTTTGAAATCAGTTGCTTCTGCACAAGTATCTATATAAAGTCCGTGTTCACCTGCTATTTCTGAAAAGCGCTGGATGAGTTCAATTTGCTGTTGTATGGTTTCCTTTTGAAGGTTTAATGGTTGAGTATTTCGGGCTGTATTCCGGTACAAATCCAAGAAACTCACTGTACATTTTTCAGTGTAATCTTCCAGTCTTGATGCCAAAAGGTTGAAATACTTACAATGGTATTCCATTGTATAGTGCTCATTGAAAAAAATAGGGTCATATCTCCATACTACACGCTCTTTTCCAATTTCTCTTGAAAGTCTTTGAAATGCAGGTATTATAATATCATTTTTCGAGGGAATGTTAGGTTCAACATCTTTGTTATAGGCATTCAAAGTAAACTGAAAATAATAATTATATTTTTCAAGCTCTGAAAGTCGTTTGAACATTGGCATCGGATTTTTTGTCCATAGAACTATTCCATCAACTACATTTGGAGATAAATTGATTCTCCCAATTTGATGAATATTCATAGGATTACGAACCAAAACATATTCATCTCGAAGCCGATTAAAAAACCATTCTGAATAGTAAGTGGGAATATCAGTCCGCCGACTAGCACTTATTACCATGACTTTTAATCCTTCCTTATAAGCATCTGTGCACTTGCACAAGTATTAAAAGGGTTATAGTCTTTCAGAGGTGACAAGTCAAATAGATTCTTATTTTCTTTGAATTCTATTCCATAAGGATATGCACTTTCTTTAAAAAAATGCCCTCTTACACAATGCACTCCGACTAATTTTTGGTGTAATTTTTCAAAGTAATCTCGACCTCCACCTCTTGAATTATTCAAATTGATGTCGTTAATGATAATGTACGTTCCCGCTTCACATTTTTCATTATAATAACTGGAAAATTTATCAATGAATTCTTCGATACGGCAATGATCAGTATGTTTATTCATGTCAGAAAAAACATATTGAAACACGATAAGATTTGGCCGCCATCTCCCCTGTGAGATGTTGTCTATAACTTCACACATATCACGGTAATGAAAACTAATTCGGATTTGATTATTATCAAACGATTTTATATCGTTGTGAATAAAGTTCCATACATCTCTACTGTAATCAACACCGCGGTAATCTAGTATTTGATAGCACAGTTTCCCTGAAACGCGAAGATAGTCAATCGCAAATAAATCAGTACAAGGGCCACAGCCAAACGACAGGACCTTCAGATTCTTTTCACTCGATAAAGAGGGCATCCATTCGAGTGCATATATAATTTCGGATGTATATCGATATGAATACTTACACATATAGAAATCCGCCATGTGTGTACAGTCATATTTCCTTTTTGGCGCATTAGTTTCTGCATGACTTGGATAATGAATGTACTCCAAACATTTTGCACAATCACCAGGACAAAATTGTCCATACGAGCAGTCATCACACCGATTATTAGATTTACAATTATGCCTTTCATCGCAATTTTCAAGGATAGTATCAATAATCATGATATAACCTCTTTCTACCCAAAATCAAATTCTCCCGGCTTGAAAAACAACCTTTATTAGAGTTTATAGTATGCTTTCATTCATGATTCTTTGAATCGCATTGCAGGTATCATCAAAAGAAATATCCTTTGCATAGTCGTATTCTCTGCTATATTTGTTCCATTGCTTACGGAGTATATCGCTCCCCCGGATTTCCTGCATAATCTCCGGATACTGCGTTAAAATTTTAGCACTGCCACGCTTTTCCGTTGTCCGTTCCAGTGCCCGCCGCAGCGTTGCCTTATCGCACTCGGCCCCGCGCAGGGCGTACAGAATGTAGATGTCATAGTAATCTCTCGGACGGGTGTTTGCAATATTGCGAGACAGTACGGCTTCCAGCTTTTCGGCCAGAACTGTTTCGAGATTGTAGGCCAGAACGCTGATTGTGCGGTCATCGAACAGCATGGAAAAGGTGTACTCGATTTCGCGGGGCGTTATCATATCGCCGGTGGTGATATCCACCGTCAGTGGGACGCTGATCGGCGGGTAGTTGGCTTTCAGCGATACCCGGATTCCGGGGTAATCGTCTGTTTCCCGAATATCCGCAACGCCCATCACTTCAAACTGCACATCATCGTCAATCTGGACTGCGCATACGTCTTTGAAAATGGAAAGAACGGCTTCATGGGTCAGCGTAAATCCTTTGATGGTCGTGTCCAAATCCATAGTGGCCCGTGTGTCCAGACCAACGATAGCAGACACCAGAAAGCCACCTTTGATGATGAAATTATGCTTATATGGTGAAAGTGAGATGCGTTCCAGCAGTCTTTCCAGCATATAGTTCTGCATCACAAGCTGTGCGGAAATATGCTTCTCGGCTGCTTTCTTTTTAATATAGGCTTTTAACTGCATCGGATTTTTTGTAATCATAATAAAATCTCCATGTAGCGCAGAACCTTTGGCTTCACGCGAAGCCGTTCTGCATACTGCATCAATTTGTGAATGTCTTTGTCTTTGGATGCGGCGTAACGCTTCATGGCTGCACCCACAATTTGTATATCGATCCCGCTGCCGCGCAGGATGTCGCACAGCGTCCGTTCCAAATCGTAAACACGAATGGGATTGCCGGATGGCGATTGGATTTCAATAATACCGAAGTCATAATTTTCTGGAATAGCGCGCTTGACAATCAAGTCCTCCTGCTTTAAGGACAGTGCATTGTAGCCCTTAGGAAAGGTCATAGTGTATCTTGCTGGGGTGCGGTCAGAATAGCCCAGCAGATAAAGGGCGGTATCATGCGAATAGATGCCGCGGCTATACTTCTGCTGCAATAGGTAAAAATCATCTTCCCATGCGCTGCTCTGCACATACAGGCCACGCCCGAAACGATACAGTTCCCCGCTCTCGACAAAATTATGCAGATAGCCCCGATGCAGACCGGCTTTCGTCAGCTGTGCGGCCGTAATGATACCATTGGGGGCAGACTGCACTATTTTTTCTACTTTGCCCATGTTGTTCATGCTATCACCTCACTCGACATTCACACATTATATTATAGAGAAATAATGTGTGTTCGTCAACAGTAAATTGACAATGACACATTATTTTAATCAAAAGCAATGTGTCATTGTCAAGTGATACTCACAGGGTCTTGTTCCTCTCTTGCCTGTGATTCGGGAATAGAACACCGTCCACATTCTGCTTGATGATGTCATATTCCTGCATCTGGCGTTTGGCTTCGGCGTACTGCCGCTGCATCTGGTCTTTCTGCTCGGCCAGTTGCTTATACTCGTTTTTCAGGGCGTAGAGGTCGGGCAGCTTTTGAAAGCCCTGCTCTTTTAGAGCTTTCGCCGCTGCTTCATAGAGAATCAAGGTTCCTTCATGCTTACGTCGGAACTGCTTTTTGTCAGCAGCCCGCTGATACTCCTGCAACAGTGGGTGCAGTTCCTTACAGGTGGTTACATCCTTTATCAGCACGGCCATTTCTGCAAGCCGGCGCTCTGCTGCTTTCAATGCGGCGGCAGCTTCGGTGCTGGCAGCGGTGATCTCGGCCACCCGGCTTTCCAAATCCGGGTAACTATCAATTTCATGCTCCGTCAGAAAGTTCAGCGTCCGGGCAGCCTGTTTCAGATTGTGGAGTTTTGCCCACTTCTCATACCCTGCGGACTGCTGGGCCTTGATGCTGTTCTCCAAATCAATCCGCAGCGAAATTTTGCGGTTTTCTTTGGGCTTCCGCTCCACAAACCGCCCTTTGATGCGCTCGGTGATAGCTTCTTCGGTGTAGGCTTCGCCCAGCGTTTTGCAGCGGGTGAACCGTTCCTGTCCGGGCGCACGGAACGACACATACTTGCCCCTCTTGACCTCATAGCTTTGCTCCTGCAGGAGCCGCAGAAAATCGTCAAAATCCTTGGCCTGCGGGATGGTGGTATCTATGGCAGCTTTCAGCTTCGCCTTCCAGCTCATGCCTTTTCGGTGCGCGTCCCACTCGGCGTAGCTCTTGCCTCGGTCTTGACCGGGCATTACCACGGACAGGCCGTGTTCCTTGCAAAGTCGGTCACTGGTGCGCCGGATGTAAGCATAGCTCCGCCGGTTGGAAACATACTTCCGCTGGTTCACCATGTCCACAGCACAGAAAATGATGTGGTTGTGGACGTGCCCCTTGTCAATGTGCGTGGTCAGTACATAGGGATATTTTCCTTGCAGGACTTCATCTGCAAGCTGTCGACCAATCTCGTGGGCCTGCTCCGGCGTGGTTTCGCCCGGCGCAAAAGACTGTATCAGGTGGTGGGCCAGATTGTTGCCTTTCTGCATGGCCTGTGACAGCAGCAGTTCAAATTCGATGTCGGCGGTTTCGTAGGAGCAGGCAAAGGAGGACACCAGTATTTTTTCATCCGTCTTGACCGGATTCTCGATGTAGTCCAGTGCCTTTTTCAGCGTTGACTTGATAGGATGTATCTTTGTAACTGCCATATCTGCGCCAGCGCTCCTTTGATGTCCGCAACATCTTGTGTGTACAGCGGCCCCATGCTGTTCAGCCGCCGCGCGATCTGGTTAATATTGACACCAATCTTTTGCAGTTCGGCGGTCTGCGCCCGGATGTCGGTGGTGTCGATGTGGACAACATAACCATCTATCGCCATCTTTCGCAGATAGGCGGCCATATTCCGGGTTGGTATCAATTTCATTTTTTCTCGAATCAACCTCCGTTCTTCTTCCGTCACATAAAATTTGACCTGCACGGTTCGTTTTCTGACTTCCATTCGTTTTACTCTCCTTTCCGTTTTGAGGGTTTGGGACACTTCCCAACAAGCTGTTTTGCAGAGCAAAATACGGAAGTGGGTACACACTTCCTATGCTTGCTCTGTAAGTTCTCCCCTAAACCGTCCCCTCTACTAATACTACAATTCAAACCCTGTCTTTTGGCTACATCTTGACTGTGATGCAAAAATAAAGTATCATAATTAGCACAGACTAACCAAAATGGGAGGTGAACCTCATCCTATGACGCACGGAAGTCACTATCTTGGTAAGCTATACAACGACCTGATAGCCAATTCGCCCCAAACAATTTCAATTGATATTCCGTCTGATATGGGGAAAGGACGAATTGCACAGACCCAAATCAAGCACGGCATCATCTTTTCGGATTGGCAAATGTGTTACCAGTCGGATATGAATGTACAGGGAACCGTCAGTAAAGATTATATGCAGATTATCTTCTGCCTGAATGATGGAATCTCTTGGGGCATCATTGATGAAAAGCGTTCCATTACGATTCAAAAAAATGAATCCTGTATCTATGCGGGACATGGTGGAACCGAATATGCCTGCTATAAAAAGGATAGCAATTTTTCATTTAAGAGTATAAAAATTCCGATTGCCTATTTCTCGCAGCTGCTCACAGATTATTTTGATGGGCAGGAAGCAGCGGCTTACGAAAAGAAACTTCTTGATGGCATTTCAAAAGTTCCCGTGACCCCCATCATGGAACAAATTCTAGCGGAAACAAGCCAATTTACACAATACCGTGGAGGATTGGGTTACTTATATCTTGACGGAAAACTTCTGGAGCTATTGTCTATTTATTTAGGCGAAGTCCTTGAATTGGATATTCTAATGGGAAAAAATGTTTCCATGTCCAGAACGGAACGGACTGCCATTATGGAAGCTAAACGGATTATAGACAGTCAGCTTGCGTTTGCCCCATCCTGTGAAGAACTTTCCCAGCTGGTGCATTTAAGCACAACAAAATTGACACGCGGTTTTTCATCGTTTTATGGTATGCCTATTCATCAATACATAATTGAACAGCGTTTGACACAGGCAGCACAGCTGCTATTGGAGGGGGACCGAAATGTAAGCGAGATTGCAGCAATCGTTGGCTACGGAAAGCCCAGCAATCTTGCCGCCGCTTTCAAAAAGCGATATGGTGTGGCACCAAAGAACTACCGTGAAAGCCGATTTGATACCCATAAAAAGTAGCTTCTGACTGTTTTTGGGTCAAAACGGGTAGATTTTGGGTTGGATTTGATAATCTAAATTGGTACAATTTGCGATATGGTTAGTTTCAAATAACCATATCGCATTTTTTATTTTCCGATAAAAGCGAGGAGGCATAAAAATGAAACAAAAGTTGAATGCGAAAGACTTTATTCTCATTGGCATCCTGACAGCGCTCATGTGGATTATCTGCATGATTATCAGCACTATTATGAGCGTGGCTGGCCCAGTGACCAACGTGTTTTATCCGTCCGTTGTGGCTATTCCGAATGGCATCGTTATGATGCTTCTGCTGGCCAAAGTTCCGAAGAAAGGCGTGTTTACCATTTGTGCCGCAATTCAGGCTATCCTGTTCCTGCTGGTAGGTGCTTTCTGGTTCCTTCCCATCGGCTTGGTAATTGGCGGTGTCATCTGCGATTTTCTGATCATGGGCCGAAATGAAATCACAATGAAGTCCATGATGGCGGCCTATGCGCTGTTCAGTGCTATTTTTGCTTTTAGTGCTATCTGCCCCATCAAATTTCTTCAAAGTGCGTTTGTTGGCGCAATGGAGAAAAACAATATTGCCCCGGAGTACATTCAGGGAATGCTCAATATCACTTCTGTTCCCATGCTGGTAGTCATTGTTGCTGCTGGACTGGTGGGCGGCCTGATTGGCGGATTTATCGGCCAGAAAGCATTGAAAAAACATTTCATCAAGGCTGGACTCGTTTCTGTAAAATAACAAGAACAGCCCCCTGAAAATCCATCATACAAACGCAGGCAAACGGGCTGCCTGATTTCAGAGCGCGGGGCTGGAAGTAGTCCCGCGCTCTGCTGTTGATAAGGAGGCATCAGAATGGATGAAACACAAATCAAACAAATTATTAAGCGACAGCCCCTTCATGGAACTGCGCTTCTGGACCCGCGCTGCAAAATTCTTCTCTTAGTCTGTATCGGTTTTGTCAGTTATTTTCTGGCCGGAGAAGTGGTCAGCCTTGCGCTCATGCTGGTTTATGGGCTGTTCATTGCCTTAGGTAATGGCGGAAAATGGGCCGCAAAAATGATAATAACTTATATCGTTGTGGCTTATCTTAATGCCTTGCTTCGCTATGTTCAAGTTCCAGTTTTGAGCGTGATTATGAGCGTATTTGGCGTGACCGTTCTGAAACTGATTCCCATTGTAATGATGGGGCTCTGGATATTGCGGACCACTTATATGGATGACTTGATGGTAGCCCTCCAAAGAATGCGGCTGCCGCAGGCAGTTACGATTCCGCTTGTGGTCATGTTCCGTTATATTCCTACCCTACGGATTGAATATCGGCAAATCCGAAGCACAATGGATATTCGCGGTATCAGCGATACAGTGTGGAAGCGGGTATGTCACCCATTAGCAACCATAGAGTACATTTTGATACCGTTGCTGATGCGCTGCTTGAAAGTTACCGATGAACTGGCGGCCTCCGGCACAACACGTGGTCTGGAATTGGAATGTAAGCGGTATGCACTGCGCCCGATTCGTTTTGCATGGCCGGAAATTGTGGTATCACTGCTTGGTATCCTCTTTTTGGTCGGACTGCTTTTTATTGACCAGACCCAAATCGGCAAAATCATTTTATGGAGGGTATGACGATGATCTCATTCCAGAATTTCAGCTTTCGTTATGAAGAAAGCAAAGATTTTACCCTCCGCGGCATTGACATGACTGTACGGACCGGCGAGTTTATTCTTCTGACCGGGCGAAGTGGCTGCGGCAAGACAACGTTGATTCGTTCCCTCAATGGACTTATTCCACATTTTTACCCCGGTGAAATTAAAGGCGATCTGATTATGGATGGACATTCGCTTTTGGAAATGAAGCCCTCCGAACTGGCCGGACAGGTAGGAACTGTCTTTCAAGACCCACGCTCACAGTTTTTTATGACCGATACCACACGAGAATTGGCGTTCGGCTGTGAAAATCTCGGACTGGCCCGTGAGGAAACCATTGACCGGATTGCACGAGCAGCCAAAGAATTGGAGTTGGTCGAATACCTGAATCGAAGTATTTTTGCGTTATCCAGCGGAGAAAAACAGCAGATTGCGATTGGCTCTGTTTATGCGCTTGCCCCAAAGGTCTACATCTTTGATGAACCATCGGCCAATCTGGACTATGCCGCCACCAAACGGCTTGCTGAAATCATGGAAAAGCTCAAGAGTGCCGGCTATACCATTTTTGTAGTAGAACACCGCTTTTACTATCTGCGAGATTTGATTGACAGAGCTTTTCTGATACAGAATGGAAAAATTGAGCATGAGTTTACAAGGGAACAGTTTTGCTCTTTGCCCGAAGAAACACGAATTTCTTATGGTCTGCGAACCGCATACCCGGAACGTGATGCAGAGCATTATCAGGAAAAGCCGCATTCTCAAAATACAACGCACTTACTAGAAGTCCACGATTTAGGCTTTGCCTACAAGAAAGGTCCAGAAGTATTCCAAAATGTCAGCTTTGAAGCTCATTCGGGGGACGTGATAGGCATTTTAGGCCATAATGGTGCCGGAAAAACAACGCTCCTGTCTATTCTGACTGGCCTGTTGAAACAGCGGCATGGAGAAGTTCGTCTTGATGGAAAAAAGCTCACACCCCGGCAGCGGCGGTCACTTTCCTATCTTGTTATGCAGGATACAGACTATCAACTCTTTGCCAGCAGCGTGGAAGAAGAACTTTCCCTTGGAATGCAGGAAGATTGCAAAGAAAAAATAGATGCAGTATTGAACGCATTGGAGCTGTCGGACTATCGGGAAAGACACCCAGCATCGCTTTCAGGCGGTCAAAAACAACGGGTTACCATTGGAGTGGCAATCGTAAAGGACAGCCTCGTAATCTACTTCGACGAGCCCACCAGCGGCTTGGATTATGATTCTATGGTGCGTGTCAGCAAGCTGATTGAACAACTTTCCGATTCCGGGGTAATCGTGTTCGTGGTTTCTCATGATTTTGAATTTATTGTCCGTACCTGCACAGAGGTTGTGCAGCTGGATGATGATGGAACAATTCAAAATCAGCAGTTATCGCCAACGGTTTTGAAATCTCTTTCTGAAAAATATTTCACATGATAGGAGGTTGGACTTATGTTCCAAAAAGTATTTGAATATGCCGGACCTCATAAAAAAGGCCTCTATGCTGCAACAGCCATCGTGCTGGTCAGTGTTCTGCTGGGTGTTTTTCCCTTTGTGCTGGCATATCAGGTAATTGCACCGCTGGTCATGGGGGAGGCAATCACTGCTTCCTTTATCATCCAGCATGTCATACTGGTCTTGGTATGTCTAGTGCTGCAAGCTCTTTTCTATGGCTGGGGCCTGAATCTCTCTCATAAAGCAGCTTATGACACGCTGCTCCGTCTGCGGACGGCTCTGCAAAAACGGTTTGAAAAACTGCCGCTGGGTGTTATTCAGGACAAAGGCACTGGCACCGTGAAAAAGCTGTTCGTGGACGATGTAGACAGTCTGGAAGTTCTGCTGGCACACTCTATGCCGGAGGGCATCGCCAACCTGATGGTTCCCATTGCAGTTTATGTGGCAATGTTCTTTGTAGACTGGAAGCTGGCACTGTTATCTTTGGCATCCATTCCGCTTAGCTTAGTTGCCATGATGACGATGTATTCCGTTGGTATGAAGAAAATGGGACCTTACTATATGGCCGGGCAAAAGATGAACAATACCATTATTGAGTACATCAACGGTATGGAAGTCGTCAAGGTTTTCAATAAAGACGCAGATTCTTACGAACGGTTCCGCAAAGATATATCAGATTATCGGAACTATACACTGGCATGGTATAGGGCGGCATGGCCGTGGATGGCGATTTACAGCAGCCTGCTTCCTTGTACCATCATCCTAACCCTGCCTGTGGGTGCATGGTTTGTCCTCTGCGGCTGGTCGGCTCTGCCCAATTTGATTTTGGTGCTGTGTCTTTCTTTGAGTATCGGTATGCCGCTGCTGAAATCTCTTGGCTTTCTGCCAACCATGCCCCAGCTCAACTATAAAATCTCCGCATTGGAGCAGGTGTTGGATGCGCCGGAACTTCAGCAGACGAATGATAGCTTCCATGGAATAGATGACACCGTTACTTACGACCATGTTTCTTTCGCTTACCAGACAACACAGCCCGGCCCGGATGGAAAGCCCGCGGTGGTTGAGGATGAAGTTCTCCATGATATTTCCTTTACGGCAAAGGCTGGACAAAAAACTGCTCTTGTCGGTGAATCTGGCTCCGGCAAGAGTACCTTGGCAAAACTGCTGATTCACTATTATGACCCGCAAAAGGGCAGCATTTCCATCGGCGGACAGAAACTTTGCGATATGAGCCTTGAAGCATTGAACAGTCGTATCTCCTATGTGGCGCAGGATCAGTATTTGTTTAATACTTCTCTGCTGGAAAACATCCGGCTCGGTCGGTTGACTGCAACGGATGAAGAAGTAATAGAGGCCGCAAAGAAAGCTCAGTGCATGGAGTTCATTGAAAAACTTCCGCAGGGCATTCACTCCATGGCAGGCGATGCCGGAAAAATGCTCTCCGGCGGTCAGCGTCAGCGTATTTCTCTGGCGCGAGCAATCTTAAAGGATGCCCCCATTGTAGTTCTTGATGAAGCAACAGCTTATGCTGACCCCGAAAATGAAGAAAAGATGGAAGCAGCCATTGCAGAACTTGTAAAAGGCAAGACCCTCGTGGTGATTGCTCACAAACTGCCCGCCATTATGAATGCCGATCAAATTTGTGTCATCGACCACGGAAAATTGGTAGCAGCGGGTAAGCATCAGGATTTGATTCGCTCCTGCCCTGAATATCAGAAATTGTGGAAAGCCGCACAGGACAGTGCCGAATGGAAAGTACACACTGCAAAGGAGGGAGCCTAAATGTTTGCGATGTTTTCAAGAATTTTGAAACTCTCCGGCCGTTATAAAGGCCGTATTCAAGGTGCATTCGTTTGTGCGTTTTTGGAATCCATTTTGTCAAAAATGCCAATCGTTCTTGCCTTTGTAGTTTTAAGCCGCTTTGCAGCTGACACACTGACCAGCCAGACTTGCCTTTATATCGGCCTTGGACTTGCCGCAGCAGTGTTGGTGCAAATGCTTGTTCATTACCTCAGCGACAGCCTGCAAAGTGCCGCAGGATATTTGATGTTTGCGGATAAACGCATGGAACTGGGCAGCCATCTGCGGAAACTTCCGATGGGCTATTTTACTTCCGGCAACATTGGCAAAATCAGCTCTGTTCTTAGCACGGATATGGTATTCATTGAAGAAGTCGCTATGAGTACGCTGGGCAACATGATGGGCTATCTGCTGTCCTCCTTGATTCTGCTGGTATTCATGTTTTATTTGAACGTACAGCTTGGTTTGATTGCTGCCGCCGTCACGGTTCTGGCATGGCTGGTGTCAAAAGGAATGAACAAGGTTTCCCTGCGGGAAGCCGCAGAGCGGCAGGAGCAGAGCGAACGGCTGACCGATGCGGTGCTATCCTTTGTGGAGGGCATTGGCGTCATCAAGAGCTACAACCTGCTGGGCGAAAAATCAGAAGAACTGACTGACAATTTCCAGCGTTCCAGAAACACCTCCTTTGCTTTTGAGCAGAAAATGACACCATGGACAATGAGTCTGAATATCCTTTACGGCATTGGTATTGCGGCGATTTTCGGCTTGTCGATTGTATTGGAACAGCGCGGCGCACTTCCGCTGGCCTATGTGCTTGGTGTTCTGCTGTTTGTGTTTGACCTCTTTGGACCGCTGAAAGCTCTTTATGGGGAAGCATCTCGCCTTACCGTTATGAATGCAGCTCTTGACCGCATTGAAGCAGTCCTGAATGAGCCTGAACTTCCCGACACGGGCAAGCAGCATCTTCCTGCACAGGCACAGCCGGGACAGCCAGAAGTTCAGTTTAACGATGTTGTATTTGCTTATCAGGACAAAGAAGTTCTGCATCATATCAGCTTTGCCATGAAGAAAGATTCTATGACTGCTTTAGTCGGACCTTCTGGCAGCGGAAAGTCTACTATTGCCAATTTGCTGGCTCGGCTTTGGGATGTAAAATCTGGCAGCATAATAATAAGAGGTATGGACATTCGGAACGTGCCTTTGGCAGAGCTGATGGAGCAGATCAGCATGGTATTCCAGCGAGTGTACTTATTCCAAGATACCATTTACAACAATATCAGCATAGGCAAACCGGACGCCACAGAGGAAGAAGTCTATGCAGCTGCTAAGAAGGCCCGCTGCTATGATTTCATCATGGCGTTGCCTGATGGATTCCAGACCGTAGTTGGTGAAGGCGGTGCTACACTCTCCGGCGGTGAAAAGCAGCGCATCTCGATTGCACGCTGCATCTTGAAAGATGCCCCTATCATCATTTTGGATGAAGCTACCGCAAGCGTAGATACTGATAACGAAAGCTATATTCAGGAGGCCATTTCGGAACTGGTAAAGGGCAAGACACTTCTCGTAATCGCCCACCGTCTGAATACCATCCAGAATGCCGATCAGATTTTGGTCATTGACAACGGCCAGATTGCACAGCAGGGCACGCACGAAGAACTTTTGAAGCAGCCCGGCATTTATCAGGAGTTTGTCAACATCCGAAAGAATGCGGCTGGATGGAGCCTTGCTTAACAAAATTCAGCGTATGCGATGCGGAGGTTCCATTGTGCGTATATCATAATCCGTCCGCATAGAAACAAATAGGTAAAAAATAACGCGGCCGGGATTGATATATCCGACCGCGTTATTCGTCTTTTTGAAATGCTTCCGCCTGTTTGCAAAGCGCAATATATTTTTCAATTTCCGCCTCACTTTTCCCGGCAAAGAAGTCTACAACTGTTTTTGAAACCGTCTGATTTACCATGTCTGGAAAAATGGCAGCATCCACGCTGATATTTAACTCTTTGGCGACAAGAGCCACCGTTTCAAATTTGGGGTTACTCTGGCAGGTTTCCAAATCTATGATTGTACGGGCGTTCATATTGAGCCGTTCAGCCAATTTTCTCTGTGTCAAATGCTGCCGCTTACGTTCTGACCGCACTTTCCATGCAAACAAGTCAAGAGGATTGTTCACTATACATCACCTCTACCTCATTGTAGGGTGTGCTATCGCTCATATAAATAACCATATAACTCACATTGTGTGAGTTATAGCTCACAATTTGAAGCAAAGAGCTATATGGATAAGAGTATCAAAATAAAGGAGCGCAAAATAAAATGGGGCTTACCGCCCACTCGAAAAGCCCTAACACCAATTAAAAAAATATTCAAATAACGTAGGGGCGAGCCATACTCATAGAAGTGAGTTGTGGCTCGCTTTTTATATACTTCAATTCACATCCGATAAAGCCCCGCATTTTGACAACCTACGATTGGGTATCGGATGCCGTTCTCCGCCTCGTTTTGCTCCGGCCTATAAACCCGAACAGAACGAAAGGAACAATTCTATGAACGGCAGGAAAAATTTTCATACCAATCTTAAAAATCAGCCAAATGAACCCGTTGGTGAACGAGTAGTGAGCGAAAGGGGAAGAAAAGAGCTGCCTCCCAGCACGAGGGGAGGTGAAAACTTGAAACCAAACCGCTACTACGAACACAAGCAGCACGCCTTTGACAGCTACTGCAAAAAGGTGTTGAAATGCGAGGCATGCAACGGCTATCGGCAGATCAGCCGTCATCAAAAACGTTTTGCATCTTTGGAGGAACTGTCCGAGGCAGACATGGCCCAGCTTGCGGTTTATGATCGTTACTCATGGGAGTATACGGCTTTTCCCGTGGGAAATGCTGTTGTCCTAATCGAGAACGACCGATTGGCCACAGCACTTCTACGGCTGTCACCAAAAGACCGGGAAATTTTTATGATGCACTGGTTTCTATGGATGACAGACAAACAGATAGCAAAGTGCATGGGCATGGCCAGAAGAACGGTCAATACTCGCAGGTATAAAGCCTATCGGCTGCTGAAAAAGCTGATGGGAGGTGAAGCGGATGACTAAATCTGCGCACACACGGGCATCGCTGCTTCCTTACCCGATAATCGCTGCCGCTGTTGCAGGAGACGCCGAAGCAGTGAGCCGGGTAGTCCAGCATTATTCCAGCTACATTGCCGCACTGTCAACTCGGACGAGCTATAGCTCTGACGGCTATCCTCGTCTGCAAGTTGATGAAGAACTGCGCAATCGTCTGGAAACAAAACTGATAATTGCTATCCTTGATTTTGACTTGACCTGATTCAACGTAGGCATCGTGTGCTGTTCCCCTTTCCATACGATGTCTTTTCTAGTTCTTTGACAAAGAAAGCCCGCAGGACAATGGCGGTGCATCATAGGGCAAACGGATACGTTGCTGTCTGTA
>OMCQ01000807.1_pt1 | contig 15236 bp, 7 predicted proteins | sample 1673761 | NCBI WGS metagenome assembly OMCQ01 (sample SAMEA103958126, study PRJEB25191) | human gut metagenome | reverse complement strand
GTTCCAGCCCTTCCTGGCGGGTGACATAGCCGCGGTCTATACCGGCAAGTATGGCCATGATGCCGAAGCCGCTTCCGCCGGACGTGATTACGTTCTGGTCGTTCTCCGGATAGACACCGTCCATGTGGATGCGTTCGCGTGCCAGTCCGCTGTTGGGCTCGGCACCTTCCCAGAAGTAGTTGAAGGTACGGCGCTGTACGGTGTCCATCAGGGCATCGTCGCTCAGCCGGTCTTCTTTGGCGGCGGGGCTTTTGCATTGCGTGAAACCGAGCAACAGCAGGAACAATAATAAACAGTATTGTATTCTCATTGTACCAATGCTTACTTGTTTTTTTATCATTTACTTATCTATATTCATTGCACGGTCAATTCAACAAGTATAGGACAGTGGTCGGAAAGGTAGCTGTTCTCCGGTTTGTCTTGGATAACGCGGTAGCGGTCTATCTTTGCGCCTTTGGTCACGAAGACATAGTCCAGCAGTACGCGTTCCTCCACCGGCAGGCGGCCGAAGTCATGGAAAGACCAGGACGGGCCGTAGGTGACGGCAGCTGTCTTTGCAGCATTTTCCATTCCTCCCTTTTCCAGCGTTTGCAGAGGTTCTTCACCGGGCGTACAGTTAAAGTCACCGGTGATGATGGCGGGCATGTCCGGTGCTATCTCCTTGATTTTGTCGAGAATGAGTTGCACGCCCTCTTTGCGGGCTGTCTTTCCGTCATTGTCCAGATGGGTGTTGAAATATACTAACTTTTGTCCGTTGTTCTTTTCCTGCAGTATCGCCCAGGTGGTGACACGGTTGTAGGAAGCGTCCCAGCCCTTGATGCCGATAGTTTCGGGTTGCTCGCTGAGGGAGAAATTGCCGTATTCCACCAGTGTAAACCGGTTGGTCCGGAAGAATATCGGGCAGTATTCGCCTGCTTCCTTGCCGTCGTCGCGCCCCACACCGAGTGCTGTGTATTGCGGCAGCCCGCGTTTTAGGTCTTCCATTTGGTTGTGAAGCACTTCCTGCATGCCCAGCAAGTCGGGGCTGTAGTAGGCTATCATACGGCAGGCGTCACCCTTGCGGTAATTCCAGTTGTTTACACTGTCCGAAGGAATATCCAGGCGGACATTGAACGTCATCACTTCCAGCGGCTGTCCGTTCTGTGCGGAGGGCTGGCTCTTGCAGCTGCCAAGGAGCAGAATGCTGCAAAAACAAAGGAGTAAAGTAGTATATCTCATGTTTTCTTGTTTTTAGAGTGCAATATTAAATATTTTATTTTATTTCAGTGTCAGTCGGGCTGTCTTTTCTGCCTGGCTGCTGCCACCTATCATCACATCGAAATCTCCCGGCTCGGCCACGTGGTTGAGGTCGTAGTCGTAGAAGCGGAGCAGCTCAGGGGTAATCTTGAAGGATACGGTCTTGCTTTCGCCCGCTTTCAGGAACACCTTTTCAAAGCCTTTCAGCTCGCGTACGGGGCGGGTAATGCTGCCTACGAGGTCGCGGATATAGAGCTGCACGACTTCTGCGCCGTCACGCTTACCGGTATTGGTCACGGTGACTACGGCAGTGGTGGAGCCATTTTGTCCCATGACCGGGGTACTGAGGGCGATGTCGCTGTACTGGAAAGTGGTGTATGAGAGTCCGTATCCGAAGGGATACAGCGGTTCATTGTCCACATCCAGATAGTTGCTGCGGAACTTCTCGAACCAATTGCCGGCAGCCAGCGGGCGACCGGTATTCTTGTGGTTATAGAATAAAGGTATCTGCCCCACGTTCTTCGGGAAAGTCATGGTCAGCTTACCGCTTGGGTTCACGTCGCCGAACAGTACGTCGCCGATGGCGTATGCCGCTTCACTGCCACCGAACCATACGTTCAAGATAGCGGGCACATGTTCCTGCTCCCAGGTGAGCGTCAGCGGCCGGCCGGTGAAGAGGGTTAGTACAACGGGCTTTCCGGTCTTCAGCAAGGCTTCCAGCAGGGTGCGTTGCACGTCGGGGATATCGAGGTCGGTACGGCTGGAGCTTTCACCGCTCATTTCGGAAGACTCGCCCAGGGCGGCTACAATCACGTCGGCACCGGAGGCCACCTTCAAAGCTTCGTCCAGCAGTTCCTTATCCGTACGGTTGTCCCGGCTCAGCGATCGGCCGAATAGGGTGGCGCGTTCCTCGTAGGCTACATCACCGATGAGGTTGCTGCCTTTGGCGTAGGTGATGTTCACCCGGCCGGCTGTCATTTCTTTCAATCCTTCGTACAGAGAGGGATAGTCGTCCAGGCGTGCGGCAACACTCCAGGTACCGGGCATGTTGCTGCGGGTATTGCCCAGGGGGCCGATGACGGCGACGGTGCCTTGCTTCTCCAAAGGAAGGACGGGACGAGAAGACTTCTTGCCTTGTCCCTCAAAAGGTTCGTTTTTCAGCAGCACAAAGCTTTCGGCGGCAATCCGGCGTGCGGCGTCGCGGTGCTCGCGCGTGAAGATGTCGCGTGCGGGACGGCTGAGGTCGCAGTATTTGTAAGGGTCATCGAACAGCCCTAACTTGTATTTCGCTTCAAGGATGCGGCGGCAGGCTGCATCCAGCGTCTTCATGGTTATTTTGCCTTCGGTGAGCGACTTTTTCAACGTGCCCACGAAACCTTCGCTCACCATATCCATGTCCACACCGGCGTTGAGCGCACGGGCGGAAACGGTCTGCAGGTCACCGATGCCGTGCTCCACCATTTCGGAGATACCGGTAAAGTCGGTCACCACAAAACCGTTGAAGCCCCATTGTTTGCGCAGCACGTCTGTCATCAGCCAGCGGTTGGCGGTGGCGGGCACACCGTCCACTTCGTTGAAAGAGGCCATTACACTGCCCACTCCGGCATGGACGGCTGCTTCATAGGGGTACATGTATTCGTTGAACATGCGGTTGCGGCTCATGTCTACGGTGTTGTAGTCGCGTCCGGCTTCTCCGGCACCGTACAGTGCGAAGTGCTTGACGCATGCCATGATTTCGTCGTTCCGTTTCAGTTGGTCGTTCAGGTCTTTTCCCTGATACCCCAACACCATGGCGCGGGCGATGGCACCTCCGAGGAACGGGTCTTCGCCCGAACCCTCGGATACACGTCCCCAGCGTGGGTCACGGCTGATGTCTACCATCGGACTGAATGTCCATGAGATACCGTCGGCACTGGCTTCGATGGCGGCGATGCGGGCAGACTGCCCGATGGCTGCCATGTCCCACGTGCAGGAGAGGCCGAGGGGGATGGGGAAGATGGTCTCATAGCCATGTATCACATCCATGCCGAACAGCAGGGGGATGCCCAGGCGGGAGTTCTCTACGGCCAGTTTCTGTACGTCGCGTATCTTGGCCACTCCTTTCAGATTGAAAAGCCCTCCCACGAGCCCCTGCTCAATCTTCTTGGCCACGTCGCTGCTCTTTGCCTGACCGGTGGTGATTTCTCCGGTCACGGGCAGGTTGAGCTGGCCGATTTTCTCTTCCACAGTCATCCGGCGCATCAGTGCGTCGATGAAGCGGTCCATGTCCTGCGGAGACTTCTGCGCCTGCACGGTGACGCCTATTAAAGCGGTCGCGAGCAGCAGACTTGTTCTCTTGAAAATTTTCTTCATATTCATATTGAATTAATTGTTTGTAAGTATGTTCCTTTCATTGTTTTTAGATTGCCGTCACTCTATTGCAGTGGCGCTATGACTTCTTTGCAACGGTGCTGCAATTTCTCTGCAGTGATACTGCAAACGATTTGCAGCGCTACTGCAACTGCTTTGCAGCGACACTGCAACTGTTGTGCAGTGCTACTGCAACACTTTTGCAGTGCCACTGCAAAAAGTTTGCAGCTCTTTGCAGTAGCAATGCTTTGATTGAAAGCAAGTTATGAAATAGACCTTTTGCCATTGATTGGGTCGGCTGTTTCCTTTGGCCGGGTATCAATAGTCGGGGTTCTGTACCAGTACTCCGTTCGATTTGTCTATCTCTGTCTGGGGCAGAGGCAGTAGTGCATTCTTGTCCTGGTAATTCTTTCCGGCAGCTTGCAGCACTTCTTTGGCAATGCCCCAGCGCACGAGGTCGTAGAAGCGGTCGGGTTCCAATGCCAGCTCTACGCGGCGTTCGTGGCGAATGGCGTCACGCAGCACGGACTGGCTGGCAGATTCTACCTTCGGAAGCACGTTTGCCAGTGTGCCGCGGGCATGGGCGCGTACTTGTTCCAGATACCCGGCGGCTTCGCCCGTCAGCCCTTTCTCGTTGGCGGCTTCGGCAGCCATCAGCAGCACGTCCGGATAGCGGATGAGGCGGATGTTTACCCAGAAACCCATACGGCTGTACTTGCGGCGCAGTGTCGGGTCCGTGTAGGCCTTCTTGTTGAAGTAGGCACCCATGGCGGTGGATACGGGTGACTCGCCATAAGGCTGGTTGGTATTCTCCGGTGTGATGGGCTCGTCCGTGCTGCGGCGGAAGTAGAGCAATGTGGCGTTCCGGCGCGGGTCGCCCGGCTCAAAGGCTTCTCCCATCAGTTTGGTGGCCATGTGCCAGCCCCATCCCAGGTCCCACTCGCCGGCTCCGCGCACCCCTTGCACCTGGCAGAACTGGCTGCCGATGCTGGCATCCTCTTTCATGGCATCGGTGGCTTCGCATTGCAGTTCGAAGATGCTCTCGCCGCAGTTTTCCCCTTCTACGGTGAAGACTTTGTCGACCGGTGTATTCAGGTTGTAGATGCCCGACTTTATCACTTCGGTGGAGGCTGTGTACATATTGTCCCAATCGTTCCGCATCATATAGGTGCGTGCGTGCAGGGAGCGTGCGGCGCCCCAGGTCAGCCGTCCCGTATAGTCGCTGTCCCACCGCAGGGGCAGGCATTCTTCGGCTTCGGTCAGGTCTTTGTCAATCTGTTCGTATATCTTTTCCGCCGTGGTCTTGGGCACGTTGGCATCGGAGGCTTCCACTACCTTGATGGTGACCAGCGGCACTTCGCCAAAGGCGCGTACCAGGTTGAAGTAGCACCAGGCACGGAAGAAGAGCGCTTCGCCGCGGTTGCGGATGGCTTCGGTGTCGTCCTTGTGTCCGCTCTTCTCAATGTCGTCCAGGATTTCGTTGCACTGGTAGATGATTTTGTAGTTCTGTCCCCAATAGGCACTCAGAGGGCCGTTGGAGGCAGTGTATTCGAAGTCGTCCCACATGGCGGCCTCGTTGCTGCCGTCGCCGGCATCACTGCCTTTCTCGGAGTCCTCGCTGCGCACCATGTGCACCATAAAAGCAGGAATACCGGCAGTGATATCGTACGAGCGCATCAGGTAGTAGACGTTGAATATCTTTCCGCCTACAAGGGCGTTAGGAGAGTCATCTTCCGTGAACTGCCCCAGCGGGTCGCGGTCCAGGAAGTCGTTGCAGGATGTCAGTGAGAGGGCTGTTGCACCCACCAGCAATGTAAATATGTATTTTATCAGTTTCATAAATTTATATTTTTCATTCCCCGTTTCCTTTGAAGGGGGCGGGGGAGGTTTGAAGTTACTCTTTCTTATTTAGGGGAGGGCTTTTAGAACGTCAGATTAAATCCGAACGTATAAATCGCCGGCATCGGATAACTGCCGTCGTCCACCCCGAAAGCGATGGCCGAGCCGCCCAGTTCCGGGGTATATCCGGTGTTGTGCTTCCAGGTCTTCAGGTTCTGTATGTTCACGTAGAGCTTCAGTGCCTGCATGCCTATCTTCGAAATCAGCGCCTTGTCGAAGTTGTACGCCAGCGACACGTTGCGGATGCGGAAGAAGGAGCCGTCCTCTATGTAATACTCGGAGTTCAGATTGTTGATGGTATGCTTGGTGTTCAGCAGTGGCTGGGTGTTGCTGGTCCCTTCGCCGTGCCAGCGGTCCATGCGTTGCTCCATGAAGTTGAACTGGCTCCAGTTGTAGTTGTCCCACGTGCGGTAAATCTGATTGCCGCCCTGCCCCATCATGTCAACGGCAAGCTCCCAGTTCTTGTAACCCAGTCCGAGCGTGAAGCCGTAGGTGATGTCGGGGGTGGGGTTACCAATCATCGTACGGTCTGCCGTGGTGATTTCTCCGTCACCGTTCACGTCGCGGAATTTCAGGTCGCCCGGGGTGACGGTTGCCAGTGTGTTCTTGGGAGAGTGCTCAATCTCCTCCTGGGTCTGGTAGACGCCTTCCACCTTGTAGCCGTAGAAGTAGCCGATGGGGTATCCTGCCATTGTGTAGCTCTGCTGCTTGTCTCCGGCTATGATGGAGTAGCCTTCCTGCACGAGGCTCAGTACCTTGTTCTTGATGGTGGCAAGGTTCATACCGATGTTGTAGTTCCAGTCGCCTATCCGGTCGCGCCAGCTCAAGGCAAGCTCCACGCCCGAATTCTCGATGGAGCCGAGGTTGCCGATGCCCGGTACGGTGCCCGAGATGCCCGGCACTTCGGCGAGCAGGTCTTTGGTCTTCTTCTTGTAGTACACCCCTTCAAAGTGCAGGCGGTTGCGGAGGAAGTTGGCTTCTGCACCGGCTTCCCAGGCTTCCACCTTCTCCCAGCGCAGGTTGGGGTTGGGCAGGTAGGCAAGCTGGTAGCCCGGGTAGATGGCGGACGGGGTGCCGAACACGGCGGAGTAGGCATTCGTCAGCAACGGTTCGGCGGGATAGGCGCGGTCCAGGTTCTGGTTGCCCAGTGTGCCCCACGAGCCTTTCAGTTTCAGCATGTCCAGCCAGGTGATGTCCTTCATCCATGCTTCCTCGCTCATCAGCCAGCCCAGGCCGACGGAGTAGAAGTTCTGCCACTGGTTGCCGGTGTAGGAGAAGGCGGAAGAACCGTCGCGGCGGTAGGAGCCGTTGAACAGGTACTTGCCCTTGTAGTTGTAGAGCACGCGTGCCAGCACGGACACGGTGGAGCGCTCCCACTGCGTACTGCCGTTGGTGGCGGTGGCTGCGTCGCCGATACTTACGTACCATTTGTCGGGATTGTCCGGAATGACCAGGCCTACCCCTTGGGTACGGGCGCCGTTCAGATTCTCGAGCTTGTTGTAGTAGGTGGTGAAACCGGCTGTGGCCGTCACGCTGTGGTCTCCCCAGGAGTTGGTGTAGGTCAGCAGATAGTCGCTCTGTACCTTCATTTCCGTTTCTTTGGCTTGGGACACTCCGGTCTTGCCGTTGCCCAGCGTGGCTATGTCTCCCTCGACGCTTGCGTCATATACCTGGATAACCGGGGTGTATGTCCGTATGCTGTTCGAGGCATAGTCCAGGGAGAACATGGCCTTGAACTGGAAGTGTTTCAGGAAATCCCATTGCCCGTACACGTTGCCCGAGCCACGGTAGTTCTCGGCTTTCGTGGTATTCGCCTTCAGGTCTACGTCCACCATCGGGTTGTTCATCTGTGCCTTCTGGAATCCGGGCAGTGAGGTGTAGAGGCCGTACTCGGAGTTGAATACATGCGCCACCGGAGCTGCGCGCAGGGCAGTGGCAACGCTCTTCGTGTCGGCGGGCAGCATGCGTGCCCCGTTGAATTGGAAACCTACCTTGAGGTTGTCCGTCACTTTATAGTCGTTGCTGATGTTCAGCGTGATTTTGCTGTACTTCTCGTGCTTGATGTTGCCTTGCTCGTAAGCATAGCCCGCACCGAGATAGAAGCTGTTCTTGTCCGAGGCACCCGTGATGCTGATGTTGTTGTTGGTGATGAACCCAGTCTGGAAGATTTCATCCTGCCAGTTGGTGTTTCCCGTCCAGTCCGAGAAGTTGTATTCCGGGTTGCCCTCGTTCCTCAACTGTTCGTTGTACAGCAGTTTGAAGCCTTCGGCATCCGTCAGTGCAATTTTGTCGGTGATGGACTTGAAACCGAACGAGCCGTTGATATTGACGCGTGTCTGTCCCTCTTTCGCCTTCTTGGTGGTGATGATAATCACGCCGTTGGCACCGCGCACACCGAAGATGGCGAGCGACGACGGGTCTTTCAGTATCTCCATGGATTCGATGTCCTGCGGATTCAGGAAGTTGATGTTGTCGTTGAACAGTCCGTCCACCACATAGAGTGGCTTGTAGCCGTTGATGGAGTTTGTTCCGCGTACACGGATTTCCGGGTCGGAGCCTGCCTTGCCGGAGTTTATCACCTGCACGCCGGCAATCTTTCCTTGCAGTGCGGATACGGGGTTGACCACCGGCTTGTTGGCGATTTCGTCGCCTTTAATGTTGGTGATGGAGCCCGTAAGGTCTCGCTTCTTGGCGCTGCCATAACCGATGACAACGGTTTCGGCCAGCATCTGCGAGTCGTCTTTCATCTGGACGTTGATTACCGACTGGCTGCCTACCTTGACAGCTTGCTTCACCATGCCTACATAGGAAAAATCCAATGTGTTCTCCGGGGTGGTCTGGATGGAGTACCGGCCGTCTATGTCGGTAATCACGCCATTGGAGGTTCCCTGCACCAATACGGTGGCACCAATCAGCGGGTCACCCAGGGCATCGGTCACGGTACCGGTTACTGTTTTCTCCTGCGCCGATGCAGCGACACTTGCCAGCAGGCACACCGTCAGAAATAGGTTTCTCAGTCTTCCGGTTTTCTTCTTGGGAAGGTTTAGGTTCTTCTTCATTACATTGATTTTTTAGTGGATAAATCATTCAGTTTCTCCTCTGAACAATCAAAATGCAAAAAAGATTTGGTGACGGTGTTAAAAAAGGGCAGCCCGGTTTTCGCGGACTGCCCTCTTACCTAAAAGCAAAACTATACCTATTTCAACTCAAAACTCGTAGTCTTTACATCGCGGCTGTTGGGTCCAATCATTACATGGAACTCGCCGGGTTCGTATACATACTGTATGTCGTAGTTGTAGAACTTCAGCAATTCGGGGGTAATGGTGAAGGTCACCTGCTTGCTTTCGCCTTTTTTCAGGTGGATGCGCTCGAAGCCTTTCAGCTCTTTCACGGGGCGGGTAATGCTGCCCACCAAGTCGCGGATATAGAGCTGTACGATTTCATCTGCATCGTAGTTACCCGTATTGGTTACGGTTACGGAAGCGGTCAGCTTGCCGTCCGCATTCAGTTGCTTGGAGCTGAGCGTGATGTCACTGTACTGGAAGGTGGTGTAGCTCAAGCCGTAACCGAAGGGGTAGAGTGCTCCGTTGATGCGTGACATGTTGCCCGTAGGTCCCGGATTCTTACCGCCGTCTATCTGTGAAGAAGGCTTGCAGGGGAAGTTGAAGGGGATTTGCCCTACGGTCTTGGGGAAGGTCACCGTCAGCTTTCCACCGGGGTTGTAGTCGCCGAAGAGGATGTCGGCCAGGGCTGTTCCGCCTTTGGAGCCGGGATACCAGGCTTCGAGGATAGCGGGGACGAACTTGTCTGCCCAGTTGATGGAGAGCGGGCGTCCGTTGATGAGTATCAGTACGACGGGCTTGCCCGTGGCTTGTATGGCTTGAAGCAGTTGCAACTGCCGGCCGGGCAGGTCGAGGCTGGTACGCGATTTGTTTTCGCCGCAGGTGCGTTGTCCGCCGCCCAATACTACGACGGCAACATCAGCTTGGCGGGCATTTTCTACGGCTTTGTCTATCTCGGCTTGTTCGTCGTCGGTCAGCGGATAGTCTATGATTTCACTTTCGGGCCAGTGGGCGTCCACCAGGTCGCAGCCTTTGGTGTAGAGCACCTCTGCCTTGCTTTTTGTCTTTTCTTGAATGCCTTCCAGCACAGTGGTCACTTCTACGGCAAGTGGGCCGTAATGGGTCAGCGCGTAGCCTTCTTCATTGGCATTGGGACCACAGACGGCAATCTTCTTGGTGGAGTTGATGTCTAAGGGCAACAGCTCATCGGCATTCTTCAGCAGAACGACGGACTCGTGGGATGCCTGCAAGGCGATGGCTTCGTTCTCTTCTTTTTCCACTTCACGGTCGGCACCGGCAAGGTCTGTCTGGTAGGGGGCATCGAACAGACCGATGAGGAACTTTACCCGGAGGATGTCGCGCACACGGTCGTTAATGACTTCTTCGCTCAGTCCGCCTTCCTTCACCAGTTCGCGGAGGGGAAGGACGAAGGAGTCGGGCGAGCGGAAGGTACAGCGTACGTTCAGCCCGGCTTCCACGCTTTGGCGGACGGCTTCTTTCATGTCTTTGGCGGTGCCGTGCTTGGTGTAGAGGTATTCTACGGCGTCACTGTCGGATACGACGTAGCCACGGAATCCCATTTCGCCACGCAGGCGGGTGGTGAGCCAGTAGTAGCTGCCCTGTACGGGGATGCCGTCGTAATCGTTGTACGAACTCATTACGCCCAGCATGCCAGCTTCCCGGATGACGCGTTTGAAGGGGTAGATGTGTATGTTTTCCACTTCGCGCGGCGACATTTGCGGGTCCACGCGTGCCATGCCTTCGCGGGCGCCTTTGTTGTTACTGTAAGCGGCAAAGTGCTTGCCGGTGGCGGCCACTTGGTGGTTGTGCTGCAAGCCGCGCACCATTTCGATGCCCAGTTCGGCTACGAGGTAGGGAGATTCGCCGTAAACTTCTTCGTAGCGTCCCCAGCGCTGGTCGCGTCCTACGTCGAGGATGGGGGCGTAGACGTTGGTGTAGCCCAGCATGCGGGCTTCGCGTCCGGTGATGAGTCCTACTTGGCGAATCAGTTCACGGTTCCAGGTATGTCCCAGTCCCAGTTGGGTGGGGAAGTTGGTGGCGCGGTAGCTTTCCACGCCGCGTATGCCTTCGTTGGTAAAGTCTACGGGGATGCCGAGACGGGTATCTTCCACAAAGAACCGTTGCACCTCGTTCAGTGCCCAGGCGTGGCGCGAGGCGGGCCAGACGTAGGCATTGTCCGAGGGAGGCAGCCCCCATTGCTGGAAGCCGTTCAGGTGTTCGTCGATGGCGCCGATGCCGTCTTTCCAGAGCAGCTCTTTCCATTCGGGGGTGGGGAGGTCGTCTTTCAGTACGCGTTTGTAGCCGTAGAGGGTGACCATTTGGCAGGTCTTTTCGTCCAGCGTCATCTGTTGCAGCAGGTTTTCGATGCGTGCTTCGAGCGGGGCGGAGGGGTCTTCGTACACGTCTTTCACTCCGTTTTTGTTGAAGTCTATCCAACCTTTGCGGTACATTTCACTTTTCACCGGCTTGTAGGTTGCCGGTGTTTTGGCAGGCTTTTGTGCGCAGAGCAGTGTGCTTCCTCCAAGCAGCAGGGTTAGGGCAATAAGGTTCTTCATGATATGTTCTAAAAATCTCTTGGTTATTATTGTTTCTTTTGTTGACAAAAATACGGCTAATGTGTGAAATAAAGGGATAAAATAGTCCGAAGTATCGGCTTTTATTGTCCGAAGGGTCTTCCTCTTACTAAAAATATCCTCCAAGACGCTACCGGGGAATTCAAATCATTATTAGACGAAACATATCATTCACTTTTAAAAAGAAAGAGAGAACACTATAATAACCTGAAAAGTAGATGCAATCGCGGTGTATACAAGTATTACGGCTACATCTGTTAAACGAGGGTGTATTTATATAATAGGAATCTGTTGGCGGAATTGTTGCTTGTACGGAAGAACTTTCTTTTCAACCTTGGGATGTCTAAACCAAACCTTGGTTTAGACATCTCAAGGCTGGGTATGGAAAAACCAAAGTTTGGGATAGATTGCTTCCTTAATTCTTTCCGGTTTTTCAGTTAACTTCAGAGACTTTTTCCGTTAACTTCCCATCTCTTTTGTGCAAATATCCATTACAGAAGATAGATATTCCCTCTTGCAGGGGGTAATTCCGTCAACGGATACTGGCTTTGGTAGCTGTTTGAACATTGATGACAATGGGGTGCACATATTCTATGTATGGAAGATTATTGTTTTTATCACGAAAAGTCAGTATTAGCTAATATTTGTAAATATATGGTGATTGCTAATAAAAGAATATGTATCTTTGGGCCAAAGAAAGCGGTAGAGGATGAAAAATAAAGTAGCATTTATCCCTTTTTCACCCTCCCTACTTAGCAATGAGTTACGCAATCTTTTAAATTTCAGACCGTTACAAAGTCATGGGGTTGACTGGATTTGACAGCGGGCAGAAATGGTAAGTAAGCATGCAGTGCGTCGTTGATTTGCACTTTAATCTCAGTCCTCAAAATTTTATCTGGCGAAACTCGTTACGCTCTCGCTGCTTAATCGAAGTATAGTAGATTGAAGCTTAATCCCGGCACCAGGTGCTGGGACGTGACATCACTCGGAAGCTGTTGCTCCGAAGCATTCCGATAAAGTGGTGCAGTCAAATCGGGGATAGTTCGTGTCAGCCTCGTGGCGCGGGTGAAAATTTAGAGGATAAGGCAACGGTTGATGGCTTTGGTTCTGCCGCTGCACGAAAATTTAGGCAAAGATAAGCATGTAGAAAGCTTATGATTTCCTCGTTTGGACGAGGGTTCGATTCCCTCCAGCTCCACGAATGAATTTTGAAACCGCTGATTTTCAGCGGTTTTTTCTTTTGTAAAATCAGATACTCCCCCTTTTACTCCCCCTGTCTTTTATATTCATTTAACCTGTTCCTGTTAAATACCATAAAAAATGAACTTATTTCTTGATTAGATTGGGACTTGATACTTTTATTACTGTGTGTAGATTACTTGTTTCATAAACGAAAAGAGGAACCATACGTAATCCATTGTATAGTTCCTCCTAAATACTATGTAAAAAGTTTATATTATAGTTTTTCAATCTCTTCTTTAGACAATCCTGTAGCTCCAATAATTAATTCCATTGCAGTTCCTGATGACTTTAGATAACGGGCGACTTCGATAGCTTTCTTTCTTTCTCCTTCTTCAAGACCTTCCGCCCTTCCTTCTTCACGTTCAGTATTGATATTATCACGAAGGATTACAATATTATCCAAGTGACGGTAGTAAGCGGCAAGTTCATCCTTGGTCATACTATCCAGTTTCAGCCTTTCACGAGCCTCTTCAAGACCGGGAGCTGTGGCAGTGGAAGGTATCTCTCCAGTGTTAAGATAATAAATCCATTCTTCCAAGGGACTTTTCGCTACCTGATTGAAACCGTTTACTTTCAGGATATAATATTCAGGATATAGCTGACTTACCGTATCCACCTTGAATGTCTGCTTCTGGAATGGAGTGAGTTCTAGAAGATCGTTGGTGTGGATACCTCTGAATTCCGTCTTTCCATGATATACATAGTCCGTACCATGTCCTAAAGAGAAATAGACGATATTAACGCTATATACCTTACGAACCTTGTCATAACTTTCTCCCCTATTGATATACTCAGTCACCAGCTTCGAAGTGCCGAACAACATACGCTGGAAGTAGGCATACTCATTATTGTTCTGCACCTCTATCAGCACCAGTTCACCCTTGGAGTTTTCAGCAAGCATATCGACACGGTTATACTTGTCATATTCATCCTCCTGATTGCTTTCACTTTCTAGGAGTCGCTGGATAATAATCTTCTCACCCAATAACGTAGTAAGCAGACCTTCAAGGACACTGAAGTTAGCCTTGTTCCTGAGCAGACGTTTCATAGCCCAGTCAAAACGGATTATCTGATTCTTATTGTTGCTATTCATAATTGTCTAATATATTGGTTACTACAAAGGTAAACAAAAAGATTCAGAGTACCAAATTTACAAAAAATCTATCCATTTCCAAAGCCCTCAAACTCTTATATATGATAAAATAGCTTGGAGTATAATACAGCACCATTAAGATAAGGTGCGTAGCTTCAAGCATATATAAAAAAATAACTTACCGGGTCACGCTTATTTTCAGACGATGGATAAGATGGCGATTCGATGATGCGTAGCAATTCCAGTATGTGGACAAGACATAAAGTTCCCCACGAAAGAATGTATGCCGCATGATAGGCCAAGTAAATGCGAGGAGCTATTTACAACGGTTCAACTATCACAACCAGTCGAAAGACCGGTCTATTTTTTTTCTCCCCTTCCTTGATTTCCCTTCAAAGCCTTATATATGAGAAAAGTATATAAGAGAAATAGAGAATAGAAATATAATAACTAACAATTTAAAACAACTAAGAGACATGGGAAATTTAATTAAAGGATTGAAGGTCGCAGCTTATGTGGCCGAGATTATCGTGGCAGGTTCCGTAGTAATTGAGCTTGCAGAAAAGTATGGTGGCAAATTCGGAAAAAAGAAGATTGCCACGGGTGAAGTCAAGGCCGTTGATGCTGCGACTGAAAACTGATAGAACGTCTGTGAATGGATTATGACAAGAAAGCGGACGTGATAATAACAATATTGGAGGTAGCAACTTCAATACTCAAAGGAATAAAGAAGCTAAGAGGTATATTCATAAAAGCAAAGAAATGACACCTCTTGGCTTTTTTTGTTTCATCGCATTTTATTAACCGACTAAAAAATAACAAGAGTATGGAAACAATGACTAATGAACTTACTGTCATTCCAAGAACAATCGGAATGGTAACAAGAATGATGGATGCAATTGGTGTCGAAGATGCTGTAATCGTATCGGAAGAGCAGGAGGAGCATCCTAATTTTATTGAGAGTAACACCTCAGGTATTACACTTGAAGAACTTGAAAGAAACTGTATTGTACCCAGCTTCGGAGACAACCAGCTAACAATCAGCCACCAGAAATTTATCCACCAGGTAGAAGATGCTGCGAGAGTATATTTTACCGGAGAGAACTTTGGAAACACGGAAATCAGGGTATCACATAAAATCCTGGGCAGAGTGCCGAGTGCATTGACAAAAAGGAAAGAAGAGCTTAGACCGGAGGACGGGACCATCTATTATCAACGTATGGCTTTCTGTTTTCATATCCGTTCCATGAGCAGAATGATGAACGGCGAGGAAGTACATTTATGTATTGGAGGTGTAAGAAGCCTGAACGAGGAAAACTTATACGCCCGAAAATCACCCGAGAAATTCAAGATCTTTATCGGGTGGAGGGTTCGTGTGTGTTCAAATCTGATGCTGACCAACGATGGCTTGACCGGACGACTGGAAGTAATGAGTGATGTAGATATTTATAGTTCAGCACTCAGACTATTTCAAGATTTCAAACCGGAACAGAATCTCAGGCTACTTGAAAACCTGGGAAGAACCAAGATTTCACAAGAACAGTTCTGTCAGATAATAGGCAGGCTCAGATTGTATCAAGCCTTGCCTGCTTCACAACTCAGAGAACTGCCGAAGGTAATCCTGGGTGATTCCAATGTAAACGCAGCTACGAAAGGCTATATAGAAAACCCTAATTTCGGGTTACGTGGCAAAGAGAATATTACTTGTTGGGATTTGATGCAGCTACTCAATGATGCCGCCAAACAATCCTATATTGATAA
>OMCQ01000795.1_pt1 | contig 15332 bp, 9 predicted proteins | sample 1673761 | NCBI WGS metagenome assembly OMCQ01 (sample SAMEA103958126, study PRJEB25191) | human gut metagenome | reverse complement strand
GGGAGTAATAAAAGTCGTATTAAAAAGTGACGCGAAAGCACTGGATGAGGTTGTAGTGACAGCCATGGGTATCTCGCGTGAAAAGAAAGCACTGGGTTACGCCGTTCAGGACGTAAAATCAGATCAACTGACGCAAGCTGCCAACTCCAATCTGGCAGGAGCGCTGCAAGGTAAAGTATCCGGTTTGGACGTTAAGCCTTCAAGTGGTATGCCAGGAGCTTCTTCACAGATCACCATCCGTGGTGCACGTTCCTTCTCGGGTGACAACACTCCGCTTTACGTTATCGACGGAATGCCGGTAACCAGTACGCCGGACGTTAGTACAGACATACAGAACAATGGTAGTGTGAGCGGAGCCGACTTCGCCAACCGTGCGGTAGATATCGACCCTAATGATATTGAAAGTATCAACATTTTGAAAGGACAGGCTGCTTCTGCACTTTATGGTATCCGTGCTTCCAATGGTGTGATTATCATCACAACCAAGAGTGGTAAAGGATTGGAAAAAGGCAAACCGCAGGTTAGCTTCTCTTCTAATGTCAGCTTCGATGTAGTCGGTCGTCTGCCGGAGTTCCAGAAAACATACGCACAAGGTTCGGGTGGAAAATTCAGTGCCACATCGGGAACCTCCTGGGGACCTAAGATTTCCGAACTTCCCAACGATGCAACATACGGTGGTAACACGGACAACAAATACACTCAACAGTATGGTAAGCAACAAGGAAAATATTATGTTCCCCAACGTGCGTCAGCCGGCCTTGATCCATGGGTCACTCCACAGGCGTATGACAATGCTAAAGAATTCTTCGACACAGGAATCACCTGGAGCAATTCATTGAATGTAGCGCAGATGCTCGACAAAAGCTCCTACTCTATCTCATTGGGAAATACACATCAGGACGGTATTATCTCAAGCACTGGTATGGACAGATATAATGTAAAGGTTAGCGCCGACACCAAACTGACTAACAACTGGAGTTCCGGATTTACAGCTAACTATATCACTACTTCTATCGACAAGGCAGTGACTTCCGGTAACGGTCTGTTGAGAACGGTTTACGCAGCTCCTCCCAGCTATGATCTTGCAGGGATTCCAAGTCACGTAGACGGTAACCAGTACACACAGAATTCTTTCCGTGGTAGCTTTGACAACGCTTATTGGGCGATGGACAACAACAAATTCACAGAAGACACCAACCGTTTCTTCGGAAATGTATACGCAAGCTATCAGACTGATTTCGGTACAACTAACCACAAGTTGAACGCAAAATACATGGTCGGCGTGGATGCTTACACTACTCACTATGTAGACAGCTACGGATACGGTAGTAACACGGGTGGCGGTCGCGGACAAATCGAAAACTACGGTTGGACGAACGCTACATACAACTCTTTGCTGACCATCAACTACGACTGGCACATCAATGAGGACTGGGGACTGAACGCCGTATTGGGTAATGAAATTATCCAAAGCAACAGAAAGAAGTATTATGAATATGGTACGAACTACAACTTCCCGGGATGGAACCACATCAACAACGCCACTACTCAACAGACAGAGGAAGAGACGTGGAAAAACCGCACAGTGGGATTCTTCGGTAACGTATCGGCTTCTTACAAAAATATGCTTTATCTGACCCTCACCGGACGTCAGGACTACGTATCTAATATGCCACGCAACAACCGTTCGTTCTTCTATCCTTCTATTTCAGCAGGTTTTATCCTGACGGAACTGGATGCATTGAAAAACAATGTTGTTAATCACGCTAAATTGAGAGTATCTTATGCGGAAGTAGGACAAGCAGGAGATTTCCTCGAAAACTACTACTCAACTCCGACATACGGAGGTGGTTTCTATATGCTGACTCCAATCATGTATCCGATGAAAGGTACTACCGCCTATACTCCGTACTACACGATTTTTGACCCGAAACTGAAACCACAGAACACACGTTCGTACGAAGTGGGTGCTGATGTGAACTTCCTCGATAACTTAATCACATTCAGTTATACGTACTCACGCCAGAATGTGAAAGACCAGATTTTTGAAGTGCCTTTGGCTTCTTCTACCGGTGCCAGCAAACTGCTCACCAACGGTGGTAAGATTCATACCAACACGCACGAATTCACTCTCGGCTTCAACCCCATCCGGACGAAGAATATCAACTGGGATTTTGCATTCAACTGGACGAAAATCGACAACTACGTAGATGAACTGGCACCGGGCGTAGAAAATATCTCTCTGGGTGGTTATGTTACTCCACAGGTACGCGCTTCAGCAGGTGAAAAATTCCCTGTAATCTATGGTGTAGGTTACAAGAGAGATGAAAACGGCAATCGTCTGGTAGACGAAAACGGTCTTCCTATCGCTGGTGAAGCACAGGTAATCGGTAAGGTTTCTCCGGACTTCCTGATGGGATTCAACACCACATTACGCTTATGGAAGTGTACAATCAGCGCAGTACTCGACTGGAAACAGGGTGGTCAGATGTATAGTAGAACAACCGGACTTGCAGACTACTACGGTGTCAGCAAGAGAACGGAAAACCGCGAAGGTACCATCATCTTCGACGGATACAAAACCGATGGAACTAAAAATGATATCGCCATCACTGGTGCAAACGCACAACAGGTATATTACAGCCGTCTGAACGATATTGACGAATCTTCAGTATATGACAACTCTTTCATCAAACTGCGTGAAGTGGCTGTCAACTACAAAATTCTTCAAAAACGTTCAATGGAACTTTCTGTAAACGCATTTGCCAGAAATATCCTAATCTGGGCTCAATTGCCTGACCTCGATCCGGAAGCCAGTCAGGGTAACAACAACATGGCAGGAGCATTTGAAGATTATTCAATGCCGCAAACAGCTAGTTTCGGCTTTGGTTTCAACATTAAATTTTAATCTGCAAGACAATGAAAAAATATAAATCAATAGGAAAATTGCTGGCAGTTTCTTTCTTGACTGCTGCCATTGCTTCTGCTTGTACGGAAGATGCAATGGATAAAATCAATGAAAACCCTAACAATCCGCTGGATGCGCCCGCTAAGTTTTTGATTACAGACTTAGGTGTAAACACTGGATTCAGCACTGTGGGAGGGGATTTTTCACTCTATTCCTCTGTTTACATAGAACATGAAACGGGTATATCAAACCAGCTTTACCGTGCGGAAGTACGTAGCGGAGAGCCTACAACGGCTACTACCTACAACAACGCATGGATCAACGTGTATTCAAATATCAAGAACGCTAAAATCGTTATCAAGAAGTGCGAAGAAGATCCCTCGGAAAAAGGAAATGTAGTGACGGAAGCAATTGCTAAAATCTTGCTCGCCTACAACGGAGCTGTGGCAGCCGATGTATTTGGAAATACACCGTACAGCCAGACTGGTATCCTTAACCCGGACGGCACACCAATGTATATGCAGCCTAAAATAGATACGCAGGAAAGCATTTACCAGGAAGTGATGCAGAATCTGGATGATGCTATCACTCTACTGAATAACGGTACTGCCAAAGATACAGGCTTGTCCGGTGCAGTCGGTTCTAAAGACTTGATCTATGGTTCAAACACCAATACACAAGCAAGTATGTGGCTCAAAACGGCCTATGCATTAAAAGCACGTTATACAATGCGTTTGCTCAATAAAAGTGCCAACAAAACAACAGACCTTCAGAATATTCTCACTTATGTGAGCAAATCATTTGCTAATGCAAGTGAAGAATGTAAACTGGCTATTTATGATGCTGACTCACAACTAAATCCGCTTTGGGCATTTAGCTACAGCCGTAACAGTTTGGCAGCTAGTGCAAGCCTGATTGAAAAATTTGTTGAACGCAATGACCCTAGAGCACCGCAAGCGTTTCTGGAACCTGACCCCAGCGGAGACTTCCCTGCTGGTTATGCAAGTGGTACGCAAGCTACAGACATCGCAGGTATCAAAGCGGCTCCTAACGGAACCCCGCAAGAGTTGCAGAACAATTATGGTATGTCAATGATATCATGGGCAATGTCGGCTCCGACTCTTTTAATCAGTTATCATGAAGTGAAATTCCTCGAAGCAGAAGCATTATGCCGCTTGGGAGGCAGACTGGATGAAGCTAAGAATGCTTTAAAAGCTGCAATCACTGCCGGATTCGAGAATCTGGAAAACTCAATTATAGATGCCGCTGACACTTGGGTAGCTGATGGCGATAGTGATTTGGGTGCAGATGTAGCAGAAACCTATTTCACGGATGAAGTAGAACCGTTATTCGATGCCAACCCTCTGCAAGAGACAATGATACAGAAGTATCTCGCCTTCTTCGGTGCATCCGGCGAATCACTGGAAGCCTATAACGACTACCGTCGTTTGAAAGGTGCAGGAGAAAACTTCATTGTACTGAAGAACCCGCTGAACAACAATAAGTTCCCATTGCGCTTCGGTTATGGAGCAGACGACGTATTGGCAAATCCTGAAGTGAAAGCTGCTTTCGGTGATGGCCAGTATGTATATAGCGAAGCTGTCTGGTGGGCCGGCGGAAACAAATAATGAACTTAAAATCTCTCAAAGGAGAGACTTTACATAGAGTCGTTTCTGTACTCTAACAAATTAACAGAGGCGAACAAAAATAGGCCAACCGTGAGGTTCGCCTATTTTATTTTATCCAATTTCATCAGATGAATGCTCAAATAATAATAGAGAAAAAGGAATATTCAACGGCATCTTTTACATACCATTTTTCTACCCGACCATACTCTTTTCCTACTTTATTCCGTATTTAACGTTTAAGCACCTTTTAAATAAATTAAAAAAAATCTCGTACGAATCAATTTCACCACTGCAAATCGGGTAGATATTTGCTTAAAGTAGTGCGGAGAATACTCAAAGTAATAGGTTTCACCAACACTTCAGTTGCTCCTGCGTTCATTGCGTTTTCCTTATCCGAGCTGAAAGCATAAGCTGTCTGCATGATAATAGGAATTTCAGTATTAGACTCACGAATTATCTTCGTTGCCTCCAACCCGTTCATCACCGGCATCTTGATATCCATCAGCATTGCTTTGGTTCTTTCCTGATGCTGTTGAAACAACTCCACCATTTCCTGCCCATTTTTAGCCCACTCGATATCACACTTTTTGCCTATGATAGCCTTGATTAATTTAAAGTTGCTGTCATCGTCTTCAGCTACTAAAATTAAGGGTCTGAATTCATTCATTTGTTCGCTTTCCATATCGCTTATATATTGTTTTTTTATCTGTTTTTGGGGATTAATCTCCCTTTTCAGCCCGCAAGTTATAAAAAAGATTCATATATTTCGCTATCTTTGCGCCTCAATTTAAAAGAATAGTATGATTTCTGTTGACGGACTAGCCGTAGAGTTTGGCGGCACTACTTTATTTAGTGATATTTCTTTCGTAATTAATGAAAAAGACCGCATCGCACTGATGGGTAAAAATGGGGCGGGAAAAAGTACGCTGCTGAAAATTTTGGCAGGCGCACGACAACCGACACGTGGAAAAGTTTCCGCGCCCAAAGATTGCGTAGTAGCCTATCTGCCTCAACATCTGATGACGGAAGACGGAAGAACAGTGTTTGACGAAACGGCACAGGCTTTTTCACATCTGCATGAAATGGAAGCGCAGATTGAAAAACTGAACAAAGAGCTCGAGACACGGACGGACTACGAGAGCGACAGTTACATGGCGCTGATTGAAGAAGTGTCTGCCTTGAGCGAGAAGTTTTATTCGATTGACGCAACTAATTATGAAGAGGATGTGGAAAAGGCATTGCTCGGATTAGGGTTCACCCGGAGCGATTTTCAACGCCAGACGAGTGATTTCAGCGGTGGATGGCGGATGCGCATCGAGCTCGCTAAGTTGCTGTTGCAGAAACCGGACGTACTCTTGCTCGATGAGCCGACGAATCATCTGGATATTGAATCTATTCAATGGTTGGAAGATTTCCTTATTAATAACGGGAAAGCAGTTATCGTAATCAGCCACGACCGCAAATTCGTGGATAATATTACAACACGCACCATCGAAGTGACGATGGGACGTATTTATGATTATAAGGTGAATTATTCCCAATACCTGCAACTGCGTAAGGATCGCCGCGAACAGCAGCAGAAGGCATACGACGAGCAGCAGAAGTTTATTGCTGAAACGAAGGAGTTCATCGAACGATTCAAAGGAACATATTCAAAGACGTTGCAGGTGCAGAGCCGCGTCAAAATGCTGGAAAAGCTGGAATTGCTCGAAGTCGATGAGGAGGATACTTCTGCATTGCGACTGAAATTCCCGCCTTCACCCCGTTCGGGCAGTTATCCGGTTATCATGGAGGGTGTTGGAAAGGCATACGGAGAGAAAGTGGTGTTCCGCAACGCTAACCTGACGATTGAGCGTGGTGATAAAGTAGCTTTTGTCGGTAAAAACGGTGAAGGTAAATCTACACTCGTGAAATGTATCATGAAGGAAATCGAACATGACGGTACACTGACTCTAGGACATAATGTACAAATCGGATATTTCGCTCAAAATCAGGCTTCGTTGATGGATGAAAACCTGACAGTTTTCCAAACGATTGATGATGTAGCCAAGGGGGATATCCGGAACAAGATTCGTGATTTACTGGGTGCTTTCATGTTTGGTGGTCCCGAGGAATCAATGAAGAAGGTGAAAGTACTTTCGGGTGGGGAGCGTACCCGCCTTGCCATGATTAAATTGCTGTTGGAACCTGTCAACCTCCTGATCCTGGATGAGCCGACGAATCATCTGGACATGAAAACGAAAGATATCCTGAAACAGGCATTGCTGGATTTTGACGGCACACTGATTGTTGTTTCACACGACCGTGACTTCCTCGACGGACTGGTGAGCAAGGTGTATGAGTTCGGTAATCAAAAGGTGACGGAACATCTTTGTGGTATTTACGAGTTCCTCGAAAAGAAGAAAATGGATTCGTTGCAAGAACTGGAAAAGAAATAATAAATAATAAAAAGAGGGTATCGGCTGCAGGCGGAATAAAAGTATTTGTATATTTGCACTTTAAAGCTCTGAAAAAGCTGATAACCTCTAAAAGAAAGGATGAAAGGGAAGAAACGAATAATAGTAACTCTGCTATTTTTAATCAACATTATAATGTTGGTGGCAGCCGTTATTCCCCATCACCATCACCCCAACGGAATGATTTGCATGAAGCAGGACTTGCCTGTAGAACAACAATGTCCCACGCATCATCATCACCCGGGAAACGATTCATGTTGCAGCAGCGAATGTATGACTCGTTTCTACTCTCCCACTCCATCCGTACATACGGATAGCGGACCGGATTATGTATTCATCGCTACCCTGTTCACGGATGTAATCATCGAACATCTATTACGGCCACAAGAGAGACGGATTAAGAACTATTACGTCTACCGAGACTCTCTGCATGGCACGGATATACACCGTGCCACTCCTCTTCGTGCCCCTCCCTACTCTGTTTTTGCGTAAAAGCGTAAATGCAAATCAGTTGCATTTGCGTTACCTTATCTTTGTAGCGTAAAAAACAGTAAAATTTAGTAGGAAAATATCATTATGAAAAAACTTATTTTCGTAGGAATCCTAGGCTTATTCGTGCTGGGTTCCTGTAATAATAGTACCGTCACACACACACACAATGAACACGATCATGCCACAGAAGGACATAATCACGAGGCAGAGGGTTCCGATCATTCTCATGAAGGCGAATGTAGCGGAGAACACAACCATGAAGCGGCCGATGGACATAACGAGTCTGCCGAAGCGCACAGTGATGAAATCATCCTTCCGAAGGCAAAAGCTGAAGCAGCCGGTGTCAAGGTGAGCGTTATCGAACCTGCACCTTTCCAGCAAGTGATTAAAACCAGCGGACAGGTGCTGGCTGCCCAAGGTGATGAATCGGTTGCCGTAGCTACAGTGGCCGGCGTTGTATCTTTCCGTGGAAAAGTAACGGAAGGAATGAGCGTCGGCAGCGGCACGCCGCTAGTCACGATTTCTTCAAAAAATATCGCCGACGGTGATCCGGTACAACGTGCCCGCATTGCCTACGAGGTATCTAAGAAGGAGTACGAACGTATGAAAGAGCTTGTTAAAAACAAGATTGTATCTGACAAGGATTTTGCACAGGCAGAGCAAAGTTATGAAAATGCCCGCCTTAGTTACGAAGCCCTTTCCAAGAATCATTCGGCTATCGGCCAAAGTATTACAGCTCCTATTGCAGGATATGTGAAAAGCATTCTTGTGAAAGAAGGCGACTACGTGACCATCGGACAACCGCTGGTGAGCGTGACGCAGAATCGTCGTCTTTTCCTCCGTGCCGAAGTGTCGGAAAAGTATTATCCATACCTCCGTACAATCAGTTCCGCCAATTTCCAGACTCCTTATAATAATCAGGTGTACGAGCTGAAAACATTGAACGGCAAACTTCTCTCTTTTGGAAAAGCTGCCGGAGACAACTCTTTTTATGTGCCTGTCACTTTTGAGTTCGACAATAAAGGGGAAGTGATCCCCGGCTCATTCGTAGAGGTGTTCTTGCTTTCTTCAACGATGGAAAACGTACTGTCTCTCCCACGCACGGCACTGACAGAAGAACAAGGTATCTTCTTTATCTACCTGCAACTGGACGAAGAGGGTTATAAAAAACAGGAAGTAACGATAGGAGCCGACAACGGTAAAAGTGTTCAGATCCTGACCGGAGTGAAGGCTGGCGACCGTGTAGTGACCGAAGGTGCTTATCAGGTTCGACTGGCAAGCGCAAGCAATGCCATCCCGGCACATAGTCACGAACATTGATTAAATGAAGAATTAGAAATGAAGAATGAAGAATTTGGCTGCGCAATAATTGGTATATGTTTATTGCACGTGCTGCATAGTCATTCTTAATTCTTCATTTCTAATTCTTCATTCTTAATTCTTAATTCTTAATTCTTAAAGAAATGCTTAATAAAATTATACATTACTCCCTACACAACCGGTTGGTTGTAGTCTGCGCGGCCATCCTCCTGCTAATTGCGGGAACGTATACCGCCATGCATACGGAAGTAGACGTATTCCCCGACCTGAACGCACCTACGGTAGTCATCATGACCGAGGCCAACGGTATGGCTGCGGAAGAGGTTGAACAGCTCGTCACTTTTCCTGTTGAAACTGCCGTAAACGGAGCTACGGGTGTACGCCGTGTCCGCTCTTCTTCTACCAACGGATTTTCCGTTGTCTGGGTAGAATTTGATTGGGGAACCGATATTTATCTCGCTCGCCAGATTGTTAGCGAGAAATTAGCAGTGGTCAGTGAATCACTGCCGGTCAACGTCGGTAAACCGACACTCGGTCCACAATCTTCCATCTTGGGCGAAATGCTCATCGTCGGTCTGACTGCCGACTCCACTTCGATGCTCGATCTTCGTACGATTGCGGACTGGACTATCCGTCCCCGTCTATTGTCTACCGGAGGAGTGGCACAGGTTGCCGTACTCGGAGGAGATATCAAAGAATATCAGATTCAGCTGGATCCCGAACGGATGCGTCATTACGGCATTTCGATGGGAGAAGTGATGGCTGTGACACAGGATATGAACCTGAACGCAAATGGAGGTGTGCTCTACGAATTTGGAAATGAATATATTGTACGCGGTGTACTTTCAACTTCCAAAACAGAGCAACTTGGCAAAGCGGTAGTAAAGACAGTGAACAACTTCCCTGTCACGCTGGAAGATATTGCGGACGTAACCATCGGACCGAAAGCCCCGAAACTGGGAACTGCTTCAGAGCGTGGAAAATCTGCCGTACTGATGACTGTTACCAAACAGCCGGCTACCAGTACGCTGGAACTGACGGATAAATTGGAAGCATCTTTGAAAGACCTGCAAAAGAATCTGCCACCGGACGTAAAAGTTTCAACGGACATATTCCGTCAAAGCCGCTTTATCGAAAGTTCCATCGGCAATGTGAAGAAATCACTCTTTGAAGGAGGTATTTTTGTAGTAATCGTACTCTTCCTGTTCCTGGCAAATGTGCGCACTACATTGATTTCATTGGTAACGCTGCCTCTTTCCCTGCTTGTTTCGATTCTGACACTACACTACATGGGACTGACAATCAACACCATGAGCCTCGGAGGTATGGCGATAGCCATCGGATCATTGGTAGACGACGCCATCGTCGATGTGGAAAACGTGTATAAACGACTGCGGGAGAACCGTCAGAAAGCAAAAGCGGAAAGGTTAAGTACACTCGAGGTGGTATTCAATGCTTCGAAAGAGGTGCGGATGCCTATACTTAATTCTACGCTGATTATCGTTGTCAGCTTTGTTCCGTTGTTCTTCCTTAGCGGAATGGAAGGCAGAATGTTGGTTCCGCTGGGCGTTGCCTTTATCGTAGCATTGTTCGCGTCGACAGTAGTTGCTCTGACGCTGACTCCGGTGCTCTGTTCTTATCTATTAGGAAGCAATAAGACAAACAAGGAACTGAAAGAAGCTCCCCTTGCCCGTTGGATGAAAGGGATTTATGAAAAGGCACTGACTTGGGTGCTGGCACACAAACGAGTGACACTTGGAAGTACAATCGCACTCTTTGTGGTTGCCCTCGGAGTGTTCTTTACACTCGGACGCAGTTTCCTTCCTTCCTTTAATGAAGGATCGTTCACCATCAATATTAGTTCTCTACCGGGTATTTCACTGGAAGAAAGCAATAAAATGGGACATCGGGCAGAAGAGTTATTGATGACGATTCCCGAAATACAAACCGTAGCCCGGAAAACGGGACGTGCCGAACTGGACGAACATGCATTAGGGGTAAACGTTTCTGAAATAGAAGCTCCGTTTGAACTGAAAGATCGTTCGCGCAGTGAACTGGTAGCTGATGTACGTGAAAAGTTGGGTACTATCACCGGGGCAAATATAGAAATCGGACAACCAATCAGCCACCGTATCGACGCTATGTTATCGGGTACGAAAGCGAATATCGCTATCAAGCTATTCGGAGACGATCTGAATAAAATGTTCTCACTCGGTAATCAAATTAAAGGAGCTATCAGTGATATTCCCGGTGTTGCCGACCTGAACGTGGAACAGCAGATTGAACGTCCGCAACTGAAAATACAGCCTAAACGGGAAATGCTGGCTAAGTTCGGTATTACTCTGCCGGAGTTCTCGGAATATGTGAACGTAGCTTTGGCTGGAAAAGTGATCTCGCAGGTTTATGAGCAAGGCAAGAGTTTCGATCTGATCGTGAAAGTGAAGGATGATGCCCGGGATGAAATAGAAAAAATCCGGAACTTGATGGTAGATACGAACGACGGTCGCAAAGTTCCTTTGAGCTATGTAGCAGAAGTGGTATCAGCCATGGGACCGAATACGATCAACCGCGAGAATGTAAAACGTAAAATTGTGATTTCTGCCAATGTGGCCGACCGCGATTTGCGTAGTGTTGTCAATGATATTCAGAAGCGCATCGACACATCGGTGCAACTGCCCGAAGGCTATCACATCGAGTATGGCGGACAGTTTGAAAGTGAACAGGCTGCCAGCCGGACACTGGCGCTGACTTCATTTATCAGCATCGTAGTAATCTTCTTATTATTGTATAATGAGTTCCGCAGCGTGAAAGAGTCGGGCGTCATCTTGCTGAATCTTCCGCTGGCACTGATCGGTGGTGTATTTGCTTTGGTGATTACAACAGGAGAAGTCAGTATTCCGGCTATCATCGGTTTCATTTCCTTGTTCGGTATTGCAACGCGTAACGGTATGTTGCTCATCAGCCACTACAATCATTTGCAAAAGGAAGAAGGTTTGAATGTATACGATAGTGTGCTCCGAGGTTCTCTCGACCGGCTGAATCCGATTTTGATGACGGCATTGTCTTCTGCACTGGCACTGATTCCATTGGCACTCGGCGGCGACTTGCCCGGTAACGAAATTCAAAGTCCGATGGCAAAAGTGATTTTAGGAGGGTTATTAACGTCTACTTTTTTGAACGGTTTTATCGTTCCGATTGTTTATCTGATGATGCATCGGAAAAAGGCCCAGGAAAGCCTGTAGCGGGTGATGTTTTTCCTCGGTGAGGAAACCATCGTTCCCCGGTGAGGAACCAAGTGTTTCTCGGTGAGAAACGGGTCGTTCCTCGGTGCCAAACAAATAGATGTCTTATCATAAAGTATCTATCAACAATAGCTTGTAATAAATAAAGAAATTAGAAATGAAACAAATCATGACCATAAGCGCTGCACTTCTTTTCTTAACCATAGGCAAAGTGCAAGCCCAAAACGGAATTGAACAGGTATTGAAGAATATCGAAACGAACAATAAGGAGTTGCAGGCAAACGAGCAACTGATTACTTCGCAGAAGCTGGAAGCTAAAACGGATAATAACCTGCCTGATCCTACTCTTTCTTACGCACATCTATGGGGAGCGAAAGATAAAAGCGAAACAATCGGCGAACTGGTTGTTTCACAAAGCTTTGATTTCCCTAGTTTATATGCTACACGCAACAAGTTGAATCGTCTCAAAGCCGGAGCTCTTGACAGTCAGTCGGATGTTTTCCGTCAAGAGAAGCTGTTACAGGCGAAAGAACTTTGCCTGGATATTATCATGCTTCGTCAGCAAAAGCATATTCTGGAAGAACGCCTCCGCAATGCGGAAGAACTTGCAAAGATGTATGCCAAGCGTCTTCAAACGGGAGATGCAAATGCTCTCGAAACCAACAAAATCAATCTGGAACTGTTGAATGTCAGAACAGAAGCGTCTCTGAACGAAACAGCACTCCGCAACAAACAGCAGGAGCTGAATACGCTGAATGGTAATATTCCGGTAGTTTTCGAGGAAAACCAATATCCGGCTATACCTTTCCCTACTGATTATCAAATATTGAAGTCGGAAGTCATGGCAACGGACCGTACTCTTATGGCACTCGGCAACGAAAGTCTTGTTGCCCGTAAACAGATTGCTGTCAATAAATCACAATGGCTACCCAAACTGGAACTCGGCTACCGCCGGAACACAGAAACAGGCGTACCTTTCAACGGTGTAGTGGTAGGTTTCTCTTTCCCACTTTTCGAAAACCGGAATAAGGTAAAAATCGCTAAAGCACAGGCTCTTAACATTGACTTGCAAAAGGATAATGCTACCCTGCAAGTAGAGTCCGAATTGGCACAGCTTTACCGGGAAGCGAAAACACTGCACGCTTCGATGGAAGAATACAGCAAGACTTTCCAGTCGCAACAAGATCTGTCACTGCTGAAACAGGCTCTGACAGGTGGACAGATTAGTATGATTGAATATTTCGTTGAAGTTTCTGTCATCTATCAAAGCCATCAAAATTATCTGCAACTGGAAAATCAGTACCAGAAAGCAATGGCACGGATTTACAAGAGTAAACTATAAATAGTACATAAAATCCTTTAGACATGGATTACGCCGAACATACTAATTTCTATTTTAAGTGATGTAAGTATGTTTATATAATCCGTGTCTAAATATATCTCCCCTCTCATTTTCTTCAAGTTCCAACTAAATATTTCAAAATAATATGTTACATTTGCAACGAACATAAAATACAGATTATGAGACCTAAACAATTCTATCTATTCATGTTATGTTGCATCCTTACACTATTCAGTGGATGTAAAGAGGATGAAGAAAATCCACTTCGTTTTTACAACAGTGAATATGAAGTGCCCATGGGTGGCAGACGTTACCTTGGACTGGAAAGCGGAAATGGTGATTACTCACTTGAAGTTAAAGACACACGCATCGCAAGCGCAGGAACCGAAACCGGCTGGAGCGGAGTACCTGCCGGACGTATGATTTATGTTACCGGTATTCTCACCGGGCAAACTTATCTGACAGTAACGGACAACGCCACACAAGAAACCTGCACCCTGCCAATCAAGGTTGTCGACAATTACGAGGATATAAAGTTGCTCCGCAGCTACTTGTCTAACTTACCAAACGGAGACGCAAATCTTCTGCCCGGCATTTCCGACATTTTTCTAATTAACAATCACGCACGGGATGCTTATTTTTTCAAACAGGGAGAACAAACAGCTTTTTCATCCGGACTAACCTTAATAACTCGAGGAAGTTACAAACTGGAAAAAGAAGAAGGAAATAATGAGAAAGCTATACTGACTCTCACCTTTTCGGAAGATGTGGCAACACCTATTTCCAATCATAAATTCATCTTGTGGGGAAATGCATACGTATTTCACCGCTTGGATAAAAGCTTGAATCTGAATTGGAATACTCCACCCATCGGAGAAACGCGGACATCACCTGCACCACCTCCTTCCTACACGCTGGAAGAAATCGCTGGAGGTGAACCAGGCACAGGCAAACAAATTAGTTTTACCCTTTCCGAACAGGAAATACCTGCCGGAATACTGCCTTAATCAGCAGTGTCTTCTTTAATCAACTGTACTTTCCGATAATATGCGTATATTTTCCGGCAAGTATCCACTACGGATACGCCATTCTTGCGGATAGAGATTATTGGCACGATTGCCGATATTCTTCACAAATCCGAGAGGAATATGCTGGTACGTAAGCAAAACATATCCACGAGGGGCTGTTACCGGCAAGGTAATGGCCTCTTTTCGTAAATAAGTGATAGCCTGTTTATAACTTATTTCTTCCGTAGCGAAAGCTTCCCGGCATAAAAGTGAACTACACATCGCCAATGCATGGTCAGGTATCAAATCCTTTCCTTTCACTTCTCCTATCTCCACTCCTGCCGATACGATTTTCAGGCATTGTTTCATTGCCATTAATTCATCAGCATAATGCTTTGAAAAAGCCTGGATACTTGTTCCTTCTGCCGACAATATATACTTGTCCGAATTTTCATCATTCAGCCAGCTTTTTGCAATATTCAGCTGTTCTTTCGAAACAGGAGAAGATGCTGCTCCTCCTTTCTTATCTTTCTTTTTAGAAGTCTTCTCCTTGGCGAAAGAAGATACCGGAATCTCGTCTCCTGTCTCCGGCTTCCGAAAAGCTGCCAGGAAAAAGCCTTCGCCTTTCGTCTTATGAGGGAAAAAATGATAGACAGGAATAGAAGATTTAGAACCATCACAATTATCCGGTAAAAGATCTCCTGTTATATTCCAATTTTCCTGTACCTGCACAGTTAACAGTTCGGCTCCATACTCTTGTTGAATCCAACGTGCATTCTCTTCGTCCTCTTTTGTATTAAATGTACACGTACTATATATAAGAACTCCCCCAGGCTTCAACGTGTCCCAAATATCTCCAATAATCCGCCGCTGCCGCTGCCAACAGATTTCTACATTCTCGGAACTCCACTCTTCTACAGCAACAGGGTCTTTACGG
>OMCQ01000762.1_pt1 | contig 15941 bp, 16 predicted proteins | sample 1673761 | NCBI WGS metagenome assembly OMCQ01 (sample SAMEA103958126, study PRJEB25191) | human gut metagenome | reverse complement strand
TCCATAACTTAATGTTTTAGTAACCACTAGGTTTTAAATAATATATCGGTTAATTAACTGATATTCAATATGATAGATAATTATATAGTAATTGTTTTAAAAATAATTACAAAATACAAAAAACAGTAATATTTTCATAACGTGGTAATTATAACATTTTAATACCATTATGTAACCCCTAACACTCATTTTTTTGAAGCAAAAAAAAGGAAGACTAATCTTCCTTCATTAACTTATATGTACATACACCAATAAGAGCACCTACAAGTGTAACAGCCATTGCAAAAATCAACATACTTTGTAGTCCTAATGTATCCTGCAAGACACCACCTAAATAATTTCCTAAACAGAAGCCAAAACCATTAGCCATCATTGTAATAAGTGTCTGTCCTGCCATCTGATCTGCTTCAGACAAGACATCATTACAATAATATGTATAAGTAGCAAAAAGCAATCCATAAGAACATCCCTGGAATACCATACCTATTAATAAGACAAATAGGCTAGGTGCTAATGCAATCAGAAAGTTTCTAAAGATATACATAATGAGACCAAAGACAATAAGCTTCTCAGGTCCAAATCTTTTCTTTAAGCGATAAGTCATTGTCATGAATGGTGTTTCACTTGCTGCCATAAAGAATATGGCGATACCATAGAACGATGAATCCCCACCTAGCTTCTTAACTATATTAATTAAGTAAGTAGATAAAGAAGTGGCACCTGCAATCGCAAATCCAAACCCTAATAGAAAGAAGAAGAACTTCTTATATTTAGTAATCAAGCCAAATGGATTGGCTGGTTTTTCTGTTGACTCATTCTTAATAGTAGAGTTTGGGAGAATCAACAAATTAATGATAAATAGAATACTTGAAACAATAAAGACAATATAGATAACAGATGGTTCAAGCCATTCTACTAAGTAACCCATTATAAAGGCACTAGATGCATAAGAGAATGAACCAAGACCTCTTGCAAGTCCAAAGTTAATATCATGACCCATCTTGACATAATCCATCGCAAATTGTGATAAAAATGGAACAACACAAGTACTCAAGAATAATAATGCGATATATAGTACCATGACGACTACTTTAGGTAGTGTCATAAAATAAAGAGCACTAAATGATGCGAATAGTATAGCATAGATTCCTAAGATAACATTGTGCGGTGTGAGTGCTTCATACTTATTTGGTAAGTTAGAGATATTGGCTGAAAGTATAAGCATCATAATACTTCCCATCGCAGTAACGATCCCTATCTCTGTATTTGATAAACCTTTATATTGTAGAAAGATGGCTACATAGCCAAAAATCGTACAGTTAGTAATCCAATATAAGAACTGGGTACAATTGTATTTCATTTGTAAGCGTTTCATAATTTCCTCCCTCGATAACCTTAGGTATTATATAGTATTTATCAAAAGGTGGACAACTATTTTCTTAATAAGAAAAAAGACACGACTCCTAAGAATCGTGTCTGAATATATAAAACAAAGTGCCCCGGTTCTAGGAACCAGCATGCTCTACATGACTAGTTATAGAACATGCTTCAGGGCAGTTTGCTGTGTCCGCTCTCTAGACACAAGTCTATTTTAAGAAACATTTTTTTACTCGTCAATACCCTTTTGTAAATTTCTTTCAATATGTAACACTATTATAGTTATTTATGATTTTAACAATTACAAAACTGGCATTATTTCACATTTTCATGATTGAAAAATCCTAATATTTGTATTTATCCTAAGCGTAATGGTTATATCAATATAATCCTTTTTTATAAATATATGAGTATGTGTAAAGTTATTCTATGAGTGATTTTTCACTTTTCAAAACATGAAAAAAAGTCCCTAGATGTAGGGACTTTAGTATAAATTATTCAGCTTTTGAATTAACTAACTTACCAGTTGAATGGAAAGTAATCATAAGTCCAAGAGCGACTAATAATACGGCAACGACTAACTGTAAACCGTCTGTCATTAATACAAATCCACCAGTAACAAATAGCTTCATTACAATTGCATAGATAGCCTGTACTAAAGCTGTCATAGTAACGATGAACATTAATACCATTGGTACATATAACATGAAGCCTTTTCTTCCAGTAACCTTTAAGAATACAGCAAGAGATACTAATACCATTGCAGCAAGTAACTGGTTTGCTGAACCGAATAATGGCCAGATGTTAACATATCCGCCTAAGCTTAATAAATAACCAAAGAAGAGTGAAATAAGTGTTGAAACGTATTTATTAGTTAAGACAGATACTAACTGTGATGGAGTTTCCCCTTCTTCTACTTCGAAGAATTCCTGGAAAGACATACGTGAGATTCTAGCTACTGCATCAAGAGAAGTTAATGCAAGAGCTGAAACAAACATAGTCATGATACAAAGTCCCCAAGACTGTGGTAAACCAAGCTGTGCTACTAAGCCAGTAACACCAGCAGAGAACTTAGTGAAAGGTGTAGCTGTATCAGCTAAAGCCATATTAGCAAGAGCTGAATCTAAGACACCAGTCTGTTTTAAGTTTGGTAATGAACCAACGATAACGATAACTAATACTGCAAGTAATGATTCTAACAACATTGAACCATAACCAACCTGAAGCATATCTTTTTCATTCTTGACCATCTTAGAAGATGTTTCTGAAGATACAAGTGAATGGAAACCAGATACGGCACCACAAGCGATAGTTACGAATAATGTTGGGAATAAGTAACTTCCTGTAGCTGATTTGAATCCAGTGAATGCTGGTACAGTAACAGTTGGGTTACTCATAAATACACCTACAACTGCTGCTGCAATCATACCAATGAATAGGAATGTAGTTAAATAGTCACGTGGGCTTTTTAATAACCACATTGGTGTAACAGATGCAAAGAAAATATAAACGAATACTAAATAGATCCAAGTTTGTTTAGTTGCATATACTGGGAATTTGATACCAACTGCAAGCATTGCAACGATTAATACAATTCCAAGTACTACTTTTGGCCAACCTTCAAGGTTAACTTTACGTAATAATAAACCAAATGCCATAGCAACAAATACATAAAGAATAGAGATAGAAGCAGCACTGGCATTAGGTGCAAGCTTAGCTCCTTCAACACTGAAACCATTGAATGTTCCAGCAACCATGTCTGCAAAAGCAGCAATAACGATTAATGTGAAGACCCAGCAGAATAAGAAGAATAATTTCTTACCAGTTCTACCAATGTACTTTTCGATAATCTGACCCATTGACTTACCTTCAGATTTAACTGAAGCATAAAGTGCACCGAAGTCCTGTACAGCACCGAAGAATACACCACCGATGACTACCCATAAGAATGCAGGTAACCAACCAAACATCATAGCCATAACTGGTCCAGTAACTGGTCCGGCACCAGCGATAGATGAGAACTGATGAGCAAAGACTGTCCATTTATTAGTTGGTACATAGTCTACGCCATCTTCTTTTGCAACAGCAGGTGTTGTTGCATTAGGATCAATACCCCAAGTTTTTACTAAATAGCGACCATAACATAGATAGGCTACTACTAGGACAAGGGCTGCTAATCCAAGTAAAAGTAAACCATTCATAAATAAATTCCCCCCAGAATTACTTTATACATATAAAACAGATTATAAAAAAAGGCTTTCGTCTTAGAATGACTGCCTAAGACGAAAACCTTCGTTTCCGCGGTACCACTTAGATTGTGATTTACATCACCACTTCACATCCCATGAATGCTATTTCTTTAACGCAGAAATTACGGATTTCTTTACTATTATTTTCAAGAAAACAGCTCACAAGGGATGGTCCCATAATCATTACCTGCATCCTTTCCACCAACTGGATGCTCTCTATAGGAAGCGGATTAGAAATCGTATCTTGTTCATCGCTCTGTTTCGTATGTATGCTTATATAATAGTCTGATATTTTCATTTGTCAACAGTTTATTGCGAAAAAAGCAAATTTGTTTATATGTTTTATGTTTATCATAAATGTAAGCGTATGTTACATATCGGAGTATAACAAATATACATAGAGAAATATTACCTATACTTGGATTCAATGTATTGTTTAATGGCTTCCATATACTCCTCTTCATTATCATAATCCTTTGGATCTACATCATACATATCAGAAGGATCATAGTATTCTTTCCATTGTTTACGTAAATCATCAAGATAATCTAATTCACGATCATACTGTGTAGGATCAACTGAACTAAATGAATTATAGAAATTATGTTTATCTTCCCAAGATTTTTTATCATCTTCAGATATATTTTCCTTTTGAGGCACTTCTACTATATTATCCAAATGATACTCAACAGAGTTTGGACGTTTTCTAGACATTTGTTTTAGTGCTTTATTACGATAATCATCCATATCATCAGACTCTAAAGCTTCTTCTTCATCTAATTCTGCATCAAGCCTTGCAACATAGTCTTTCCACTCATTGACAGCTTCTACATAGCCTCCTTCATAATTAAACTCACTTGGATCAACAGGATATTGATGATTTGGATCATATAGTTCTAACCAATGTATTCTTTCACTTATTTCATAAAAATATTCATCAGGTGAATCATAATCTAGAGGATCAATACAATAAAATTCATTTTCAGGATCATACTTCTCTTTTATTCTCTTTGTTAGAGCATCTAGATAAGTATCTTCATTCTTATAGTTTTGAGGATCAATATCAAAGTCACCATATCTAGATACTTCTTCAATCCATTCAAGGTGTTCTAAACATATATTAACTGCTTTTTCATAGTCTTCAAAATTATCATATTTAGTTACATCAACATAATGATCACATTCATCAAATGGATCTGCTTCAGATTTCCAATCATCACGTAGTGCATTTAAATAGTCTTCTTCAGTATTATACCAATCTACATCGACAAAAAATCGTTGGTGAGGATTATATTTTCTGACCCATCGATCTTTGTTTAGATCTTTAATTGTTTGAAATAGTGTTGATATTCTTCCCATAGTATCACCTTATTTTTTAAAGAATTATAATCATATGAATTTACATTAAAACGATTGCCTGGATTATATATTGCAGTCCACTTATCCTTGTTCACCATGATAAGTAATTCATGTAATAGCAATGATTTGTTCATTGTAATCACCTCATACTTTTAATTATATAAAGTTTTTACTTATAGCTCCATGAGAAACGAAAAATGTAAAATTATTCTTGTGTCCATCTAAACTTTTGTGCTTTTTCTTTTTCATAATAATTGACTTACTGTGCCATATAGGTTATATTACTTTTGTGATTAGATTGCAGATACTCGTGAAGCCTGCAATCGGGGGAGGTGCCAAGGTTCCTCTCTTTTTTTACTTAAAAATAATATGCTTCACAAAAGTAATTTCCTAATCCAAAAGGTATATTTAATATAGAGGAGTCGTATTTGATACTCAACTCCAAACTCAAAATATTAATTGAAAACAACTCACATAATACGTATTGTTACGAGGTGCATATGAATAAACCCTTTATTACCTATACCGCACAAGTTGAGAAATTAACAAACGAAAAACATTTAATAGTTACAGATACTAATTTTGCGACAACATCCCTAAAAAACATCAGTTACTTTGGATTAATTGGTGGCTATAAGCATCCATTCATTGACGTTCAGACTCATAAGTATATTAATAATACCACTTTCGAGGACATAGTAGCTCTTTATGAATTTGATGAAGAATTACGTGGACTATTCTTTAAGTATTTATGTCACATAGAAATAAAACTACGTTCATCTATTTCTTATTACTTCTGCCAAAAACACGGAGAACGCCAGGAAGAATACCTTAATCCCAACAATTACAGTACTGCCCCCAAAAGTAAGCGTGGAGTAATTAAATTAATCAAAATACTAGATAATGTAGCTAACAAAAGCAAGGATCACAAATACCTTGTTTATCAGCGTAATAAATATCACAACGTCCCGCTATGGGTCATTTTAAACGCTCTTACTTTTGGACAGATATCTAAAATATTTGAATTTTTGCCTCAAAAAATGCAAGGCCTCATTTGCCAGGACTTTGGAAATATCAAGAAAAATGACATGATTAAATATTTGAAAGTATTAACACTTTATAGAAATGTCTGTGCCCATAATGAAAGACTATTTTCACATCACACATATAGTTCTATTCCAGACACATTAATACACAAAAAATTAAATATTCCAAAACATCATTCAAAGTATATATGTGGAAAAAATGATTTGTTTTGTGTAGTTATCACCTTTCGTCACCTACTACCACGAGCTGATTTTTTAGTATTCAAAAAGCATCTGATGCATATTTTCAATCAATACGAAAAGAAGAATTCAAACTTAAAACTAGATAAACTTTATGAATATATGGGATTCCCATCTAATTGGAAACATATCACAAAATTCCGCAAAATATAATCATAGTTGTCTAAAAAAGCATATTTTATTTCATCACAAATTGATATTTTGATCTATCTAGGTTATATTACTTTCATGATTAGATTGCAGATACTCGTGAAGCCTGCAATCGCGGGAGGTGCCAAGGCGCCTCTTTTTTTACATCAAAAAAGTCTGAGTTAATTCTCAGACTTGTGTGTAAATGTAATAATAAGACCTGCTACAATTGTACCAGCTAGAAGTGCTATGACATACTTAAATGGATTAGTCATGAGATAGATAACCCAGATACCACCATGAGGTACCTTTATACCACATTTATAGTATGCAGATAATGCGCCTGTAATGAATGAACCTAAGATACATGCAGGTAGTATGTGCTTTTGATCCTTCTTCATAAAAGGAATGGCCCCTTCTGATACAAATGATAAGCCCATAATAATATTCTTTAAAGTAGTACCTCTTTCTTCTTTAGTCCATCTTTCCTTAAATATAAGTGTAGAGAAACCAATTGCTAGAGGTGGAATCATACCAGCACCCATAACTGCTGCCATGATCACATCTGAATTAGAAGCTTCAGTAAAGACTAAAGCATTCGCAAATAGATAAGCAAACTTATTAATAGGTCCACCCATATCAATAGACATCATCGCACCAAGTGATGCACCAATAATAACGACTGAAATAAGTGGTAAATCATAGAGACGATTGATAATGAATGCGTGACCCTTAACTAAATATGTATTAAGTACTGTCATTGCTATACCAGATGCAAGTACTCCTAATACTGGATAAAGTAAAACTGGTTTAATACCATCAAACATATCAGGAACATTCTTAAACAATCTTTTTACTGCAAGTACTAAGTATCCAGCAAGAAAACCTCCTACTATAGCTCCTAAGAAGCCTGATGAGTTTGCTAGAGCGTCATATGGGTTATAGGTCCATTTCAGTGAATAGCCACTATAGGCAATATAACCACATACAAGTCCTGGTCCTAAGGCTGGACGGTCCGCAATACTCATCGCAATATAACCTGAAAATACAGGCAAGACAAATAAATGAAGGATATTTCCAAGTACATTCAATATATCAAAGTATTGTGTATTATTAAATGTAAAACTATATGTAAGTACACTAATAAATCCTGCTGCCACTAGAATAGGTAAAGCATGAGAGAAACCATTCATTAAATGTTTATAAGGAATACGCCATCCCTTTTCCTGGTTATTCTCTACTTTTACTTTTCCACCCTTATAAACAGGTGCTTGTTCATCTAGGATAATCTGAATAAGCTTTTCTGGTTCATCAATTCCTCTTGCCACAGGACAGCTATAAAGTGGTAAACCATTAAAACGATTTAAAGAAATATTCTTATCAGCCGCAATAATAACACCCTTTGCGTTTTCTATATCTTCTTGAGTCAATTCATTCTTAACCCCTATTGAACCCTGTGTTTCTACTTTAATAGATACACCCATTTCTTTAGCTTTCTTTTCTAATGCTTCTGCAGCCATATAAGTATGTGCAATTCCTGTAGGGCAGGCAGTGACTGCTAAGACTTCTGGATGTTCTACTGTTTCTGCTTCATGTTTCTCACTTTGTGCTAAATCAATAATAGATAAGAATTCTTCAGGACTACCTGCATTCTTTAAATCTTCACAGAAGTCATGATCCATTAATAATGTAGATAATTCACTTAATACCTGTAAATGTACATTATCACCATCATCCGGTGCTGCAATCAAGAAAATAAGAGTTGTAGGTAAACCATCCATAGATTGATAATCTACACCCTCAGGTAAAGTCATTGCCGCAATACCTGCTTGAGTAATCGCATTTGTTCTTGCATGAGGAATCGCAATACCATCTACCATACCTGTAGTAGAAAGATTTTCTCTTTCTATAACTGCTTCTTTATATACTTCTTTATCAGAGACATTACCCTGTCTATACATTAAAGATACCATTTGTTCAATTGCATCCATCTTGCTAGAGGCATGACCATGAATCTTGATGGCTTCTTTACTCATCAAATCTGTTATTTTCATATTCTTCTCCTAGTTATGATATACATGCATTCTAGCATAATTTTGTGTAAATAAATACAGTAATATTATGTTTATAAGAAATTACTTTTCTTATTATTTAACACTCTCACGAAAAAGAACTATAATAATAGAAGAAAGAAGGTGTTACTATGTATGCAGTCATTTATGGTGACATGGAAAATGGAGAAAACATTGAAGTAGAAGGACTATTTCAAACACACGCTGAAGCAGTGAAGGCATTGTATGAGAGTGCATCTCAAACATTTGATTCGATGAATATTGATATAGAATCATGTGTTGAGGATGAGTATGACTGGAGTCCTCGTGGTGAAATCCATAAGGAAAGTGCCTGGGCATATAGTGGTGGTGACGAAGGATATGCTTTGTTTTGGAATGTGATAGAGATAGATGATAGAGCTTTTCAAAACAAATAAATGTGAAATATGACATATAAAGTGAAAAGTTTCAACTCCAAAAGAGTTGATGCTTTTTTATTGCCTTAAAATAAGGTAAAATTGAATTAAAGGCGGATCACAATATGAAAAAAGAAGCGAAGAAAAGACTTTATGAAAGTACTTTAGAGTTATTAAAGGAGAGTGATTATGAAGATCTGACAATAGGAAAGATATGTCATAATGCTGATGTATCGAGGCAGGCATTTTATCTCCATTATCGTTCTAAGGATGAAGTTTTAAAGGAAATCTATTTTAATCTTCTTAAACTTACTTATCTAGATAGAATAGAAGACAAAGACTATATAGAGTCTGATGAATTTATTATGAAAGTAATTGATGTCTATGAAGCGCATGCAACTATCTTCATTACATTAGAGAAGTGGCACTACCAGGATTTATTATCACAGGAGAAGCAGCGTATTCTAGATGAAGTCTCTCTTCGTGAATTTGACAATCCATTTATCGAAAAATACTTTAAGTATTTTATGATTTCTTTCTTAACACCCCTCCACTATATCATGATGGGATGGCTTAATGGGGATAAGAAGGAATCTAAACAGGAACTACAATCAATCATTAAAACATTTGTATATCACAAATAATAAGAAGACCCTCTCATTTTTGAGAGGGCCTTTGTCTTATAGATCTTTTGTTAGGTTATATGCTTCTGTAATAGCTGTCTTAATATTTCCAATTTCATGGGCATCACCAATCATATGGTAGTTAAGACCACTTTCTTCCAACATTTCTTCTACAGCAGGGTTCTTCTTATAACCAGCCGCAAAGATAAGTGTATCTGCATCCTTGATAGTATGAGTCACATCGTCTTGTGTATAGTTGATTTCAGTTTCAGTCACTGAATCTACCTTAGCACTTGTAATGATTTTAACACCTTTTTCCATCATTCTTCTTACAAGTAAGCTTCTGCCTGGTCCTGATTCATTCATCATGACTCCGTCTGCCATTTCTAAAATAGTGACATCTCTATTTCTAGGGAATAAGTCATTAATTAATGGTGCTAAGTAATCAGCTGTTTCACATCCTACTGATCCACCACCAATAATAACGATCTTACGACCTGGGAACGCTCTACCAGCAAGTACATCATCAGCTGTCATCCATGATTTAAACTGAGTAAATGGATTAATAACGATTGGAGATGCACCAGTACCTGCAATAACTTCATAATCCTTAAACTCATTCTGTAACATCTCTAATGTCACTTCTGTATTTAATCTTACATCCACACCTCCAAGTTTATGAGCCATATACTTGATAACGAGTGTTAGATCCTGTTTTGCGATAGGAACTGCAGCTAAGTTCATTTCTCCACCTAACTTATCATCCTTTTCACATAATACAACATGATGACCTCTCTTATGAGCCACGAATGCAGCTTCCATACCAGCTGGTCCACTACCAATGACAAGAATATTCTTCTTTTCTTCTGCTTCTTTAATTGTATCTTCATTTTCAATTTCTAATGATGGATTGATTGTACAAGATACACGTTTACCAAACATGATGCCTGTTAAACAGCGTAAACATCCAATACATGGTCTAATATCTTCTACATGACCATTCATTGCTTTATTAACGAACTGGGCATCACATAAGTTAGCACGACCGATCATACAGATATCTGCTTTATCATTCGCAATTAATTCATCCGCAATCCAAGGTTCAGTAATACGTCCTACTGTAGCCACTGGAATAGATACATGCTTCTTGATTTCTTCACTTAATAATGCATGAGAACCCATCTTAGTTCCTGGTGCTGGAATAGAGCTTCCTCTCGCAATAGTTGTACCACCAGAAACATGAAGCATATCTACACCTGCTTTTTCTAATGTCTTAGAAACATAGATCATATCGTTGATGTTTAAACCACCATCAGTATATTCATCACCTGAAATACGTACATCAATGATAAAGTCCTTACCACACATCTTACGTACTTCTTCAATGACTTCTAAAGTAAGTCTTAATCTACAAGAAATATCTCCTCCGTATTCATCTGTTCTTTTATTATATAAAGGAGATAAGAAACCACCTAATAAACCATGCGCATGTGCTGCATGGATTTCAACACCATCAGCCCCTGCAGTCTTTACTCTTAAAGCTGCTTCACCAAACTGTTTAATAATAACCTTTAATTCTTCCTTAGTAACTGAACGTGGTGCTTCTTTTGCATAATATGGTCCTACATTACTTGGTGCGATTAATCTTGGTGTACCAGGAATTGGGAAAGCCATATAAGCTGGGTGGAATAACTGTGGTAAGATCTTACAATCATACTGATGTACAGCTTCAGTTAATTTTTTCCATCCAGGAATAAAGCTATCATCATGAATAGACATATCTCCTGGTAAATAGATATATGTTGGTTCTACGGTAGTGACTTCAGTAACGATTAAACCAACACCACCCTTTGCACGTGCTGCATAATGTGCAACAAGTGCATCAGTAACATAACCTTTATCAGCTAAGTTTGTACTGATAGGAGGCATAAAAACTCTATTTTTTACGACTGTTTCACCAACTTTAATAGGTGAAAATAAATGTGAAAATTCCTTCATTGACATATCCTCTCTTTCGTCACCATTATAACACTCCTCTTGTGAATAAAAAATCATGCTTATATATAAAAACAGTCATATTTTGCCTTCTTAGTGTTAAGAGAAGACAATATATGACCGTCATAAAACAATTTGTATACGCTTACCTTTATTTGATATTGTAATTTCTTCTTCTGTTTCTAGTTTAATATGTTCTGTATTTAAAGTAATCTTACACTTTTCATCTTCATAGACTGTTTCTTCTTCATTAATAAAGTCTTCTAGTATACTATCAAAGTCATGAAGTTTCATTTCTTTTTCTACAGTAGGCGCAAAATTCTTCTTAAAACGTTTTCTATAATTGCTAGGTGATATACCATAGATCTCTTTAAACGCTTCTGTATAAGCCTTAGAATTAGGCATACCACATTCATCTGATATCTCTGATATATTCTTTATTCCTTCTAACAGATCTTCTAGAGAAGCACGAATACGTACACTGTTTAAGTATTTAATAAAAGTAATACCAGTAAACTTCTTAAAGAGTTTAGACGTATAACTTAAGCTAAATGAAAGTGTATCTGCCACATCACCTAAAGTAAGATTTTCATTATAGTGTGAGTCTATATATAAAATAGCCTGCATATAGTTCTTATGGGCTTCATCCTGTAAAGGAAGAGAAGACATAGAGAAAGAAACCTGAGAAGCAATAGAGAGGATATCCATCATATAGGCATTCAAAGTATAAAGGTTATAGTTTTCCTGTCTAATAAGTTTGAGGATCCCTGATATCTTATTTTTTAATTGATCATAGGCCTGATTTGTGACAATCATTGTAGAAAAAGCCTCATTACTATTCCCACTCATGGCAGAAGTCATACGATCAAAATCTATATGTATTGTAAGAATCACTCCATCTTTCTTATGGGAAATTAAATGTATATCTCCAGGGGCAATCATCACAAGTTCCCCTTTAGATAACTTAGAAGTAAACTTTTCTGTCACTATCTGATATTCTCCCTGCAAGACATAAGAGAGTTCTAAACTATTTTGTCTAGAAAAGATATGACGATCAAAACTGTTGATACTTAAAGAGAGAGGATAACCAAACTTCTGTCCTGAAAAATCATAATAACTTGTCATATTCATCATAATAATAATTCCTCCAGATATTTACCTATTCCATCACGATCACAATCATCACATACTGCATCGGATTGTTCTTTCACATGTTTAAATGCATTACCCATTGCGACACCTGTTCCCGCTTTAATAAGCATAGGAAGGTCATTTTCACCATTTCCAAAAGCAATTGTATCCTTTAAATCTATGTGGTGATAATCCGCAATTCTTTCTAACATTGTTCCTTTATCTACACCTTTTGGTCCTATTTCAAGCCAATAAGGATCAACTAAAGAACAAGAATAATCTAGTCCTTGTGTGTCAAAAGAAGGACGTCCATAAAAGACAAACTTATCAAAGATTGTATCTTCACTTATAGGAATATGTAAGTGAAACAATTGAGATAGGAATGATTCGTTATAGTGAAACATGATTCTTTTATTGTCTATATATACGATAAAGCCATAGTGATGTGCTTTCGCATATTTTCTTACTTTTAGATAATCACCATATTTTAAACGCTCATGTTCAAATATCTTATTACCTAAATGATCATGATAGCTTTGGCCATTGATGCAGGAATAGCCACTCATTGGATATTTTTCGAAATGAAGCATATTACCATACTTCTTTAGACTATTAATATGTCTACCACTAGAGAGAATAATACCTATTCCCTTCTCTTGTAGTTTAATAAGTGTTTCTAGTGTTCGTGGTGAGATTTTAGAACGACGGTTTAGTAATGAACCATCCATATCACAAAATATGAGTTTCATAGAACACCTCCTAGAAACCATCATAACACAAAAGGCTTCAAGACATAATTCCTAAAGCCAAAGTAATGAGATATTTAATAAAAATGATAAGTATAAATGTAATCATGAACGTATGCGTTCCTAATCTTTTATAGAATAAAGACATACATAGTCCTACAACTATTTCAATGAAGACTGTTCCTATAAGTCCTAAGATACAAATATCATAGAAGAAGAAATCAGTGAGAATAGAAAACAAAACAAATACAACTAGTGTATCTACTATTCTTTTGAACATCGTTGTATGATACTTCTTTCTTCCCATTCTGATGACTGAAAATATATCTATTTCAATATACCGGAAGATACAATCAAACACTATTTTCAAATAAAAATAGTTAACTGGAAGTGAAAAAACAATATAAATAGGTCTTTGAGGAAAGAAGTATTTGATATCTGCATAATCAATAAAGGTGATATGAAATACTTCTTTACATATAAGAAATAGACTGAAGAGAGAAACATAGTTCTTAATAGTCTTCACTTTGAAGTTTCCCCTCTTCTAGTAAATAGGTATGAGTATAGTGAACACGAGCTAAGCGGTCATGTGATGCAATCACTATACTTTTACCACCTTCTACAAGTGTATTGACCATATTCTCAAATACGATAATACTCTCTTCATCCAAGCCTCTTGTTGGTTCATCAAAGAAAATAAGGTTCTGATCTTCCATAACCGCTTGAATAATACCTACTTTTTGTCTCATACCTACAGAATAATTCTTAAGTGTGGAAGAACTATCATAATCTAATGAGTACATATGACATAGTTTTCTTATTCTTTCTTCATTATAGTGATGATTGATAGAAGCAAGAAACTCAAGATTGAATCTTAAAGATTCATTTTCAATAAATCCTGGATTTTCTATAAGTGCACCAATATATGTATCAGGCTTCTTTTCAATAGTGCCTGAATCAGTTTGAATAATATCGCAGATAATCTTAAAGAGTGTAGATTTACCACATCCATTCTTTCCATGTATATAAAGGCATTCTCCTTTATTTATTTCTAGATTGATATCTTCTAATACAATGTTTTGTTTAAAGCTTTTTTTAATATGATTGATTTTCAACATCTTTATTTCCTCCTAGAAGAACATGTAATGATAAGCAAGATTGATAATGATAGGTAAAGCGATATAGAGAATATTTGATTTTCTATTGAACTGTAAGTAAATAATGGATATCTCAAATAGAAATAGCGATGTATAAATGACCAACATCAATAAAAGGTTGATACTCATTTGAGAGATACCATATACAAGAAATAAGAAGCCATAGAGAATCGCTAAGAAAAGAAGTGTAGTCATGATCATAAAGGCATAGATATTATGTTTTGTATTCTTATAGCCCTTACGTGTAATTAAAGTATGATTAATCCCATTGATGATCATGATCTTCTTATACATCAATACAAGACATGCAATATTTAGAATCAAGGTAATATAATTACTTGTAAGAAGAATATAAATGAAATTAACTCTCCCATTTAATCTTGTGACTACAGGAATAAGAAGAATCAAAATAATAAGTGAAATAGTGTCCTGTTTCTTAATAAGTTTAAGTAGTGGAGTCATGATAATCCCTCATTCCAAAAAGAATAGATGACAAGAGATAATAGAGTAATGCCGTACCAATATAGAAAAGATGCGGATTATTGTTGAGAACAGGACTTTTAATAATGCTTGGAGTAAGAATATTTATGATATTGAGGAAATAAGCCAATGTAGCAAGCAAACTTCCTGATGTATTATAGAATGTATGAGATAAAACTGATGCACCAATATAAAGAATAAGAGATACAAGTAATCCAAGCGTTCTATAGAGATAAACATTCTTAATAAAATATTGTAATGAGAACAAGAAATGAGAAAAGAGTGCATAACCAATTGATGAAAGAATCATATAGATAATAAGATTAAGAAGTAATGAACTCGATAATAGATTAGTCTGTCTTGTCGCATTCATATAGATTGGATTAATAGAAAAAGATATCTTAAAAAAGAAAAGATGAATAATGAGTATTGTAAGTAAATGAGTCATAAGAATAAGAATAAATGTCGCAAGGAAATTGAATTGTCTTTCTTTTTTATGATAAAGAGAAGAAGACATACGTGTTATCAGAAAATGATTGAATTTATTATGCTCATATAGCAAGAAATCAGCACTAATGATATTAGGCACAATGAGTGTTGTAAGGACATATAATATAAGTGTAAGTCCTGAATCCTGTAAGTAATAGAAGAAGTCTAAACCCATTTCAGGATCCTTTGATTTCATGAGTATCATTTCATTATTAGGGATAGATGCATAAGCTCCTTTATAACTGATGAATATTCCTACAATAACTACAATGAAATAAATAGAAAATAAGAGAAGTTTCTTTTTGGATTTAAATAAGTAGAAGAATTGTTTCATAAATTATCTCCTTAATATGTTAGAATATATTTAATAGTTCTTTTGTTTATTTCATTTTAAATAATACATAATATATATTCAATTGTGTGATCGTTAATGGTCTATTTGAAAGCGTCAAT
>OMCQ01000759.1_pt1 | contig 16024 bp, 9 predicted proteins | sample 1673761 | NCBI WGS metagenome assembly OMCQ01 (sample SAMEA103958126, study PRJEB25191) | human gut metagenome | reverse complement strand
GTTTCCCGTTCACTGGCTTTCCTCCTTCTGTAAACTGATCTCCCGCTTTGTATTTATAATAACCTGCCAGATAAGTGGGTACATGCCGGAAAGGGAGCCCGAATTTGGTTGCTTTCAGAGGATTGCTCATAGCGTTATTCACATCGAAAGAGCCGATAAACAGATTTCCTGCTGCAATAGGCATTCCTGCTAGCTGACCGAAGAATCCGGTACTGCGTGTCACTAAGGAGAGGCATTTGCCGGCTTTTCCGTCCGTTATTTGGAAAGTGGGATAATCATCGGCTGTTTTGGCTACTCCGGTCATGGCATAACCCGCATTTCCGCTGGCCCATTCCATGACGACCTTATCTCTTTCGCGTTCTACAAATATGTAGTACTTCTTTCCGCCCAGTGTATCTTCGAAATTATAGTTCGTGGCAAGTTCCGTGTCGATCACTGATACTGTATATGCTTTTTTCCAAATACCATCGGCAGCTGTGACAGTATATTCCTGTGGGGTATTGAAATTTCGTTCTGTGCCGCTAAGTGGACTGATCGCAGCTCCCGGAGTCAGTGTAAATTCAGGCTTGAGTTCTGAAATATCAGTTCCCGGACCAACAAAGATAGTTATGGAATTATTGTTAATAATAGGACTGGTTGTCATGGCTACTCCCGGTAGTATACAACTTAATATGTCTGCTTCTGCATTGAGAGCTTCTTCGCGGATACATGAAGAGGAAACAATAGCTAGTAGCAAATAAACAACTATGTGTTTTGCTTTCATTTTTCTATCAATTCTTTCTGTTAAAGTTTGGTATATGGGAGATTTTATAACAATATGAGATTTTATTTGTTCATTATAGAATGTTGGAAAAGAAAGAATTTCCTATTTTTGTGGAATCAAAACTTATAAGTCTATGACTGAATCAGAAAGAAGGCAAATTATAGAATTGATTAAGAAGGAGGTCATTCCGGCTATCGGATGTACGGAACCTATCGCAGTAGCACTTTGTGTAGCTAAAGCTGCCGAAACACTGGGAGCGAAACCGGAAAAGATAGAAGTCCTGTTAAGTGCTAATATATTAAAGAATGCCATGGGAGTCGGAATACCGGGAACGGGTATGGTCGGGCTTCCCATAGCGGTTGCTTTGGGTGCGTTGATTGGCAAATCAGATTATCAGTTGGAGGTATTGAGGGATTGTACGCCGGAAGCGGTGGAGCAGGGAAAACAATTCATCGCAGAAAAACGGATTTGTATTTCTCTAAAAGAAGATATTACGGAAAAGCTGTATATCGAAGTGATTTGTAAAACGGAAGATAAAACGGCTAAAGCCATCATTGCCGGTGGACATACTACCTTTATATATATAGCCAAAAATGAACAAACGTTGCTCGACAAGCAACAGACAGTCAGCGAGAAAGAGGAAGAGGCTTCGCCCGAACTAAACTTGCGTAAAGTATATGACTTTGCACTGACTGCTCCGCTGGATGAAATCCGTTTCATCCTTGACACAGCCCGTTTGAACAAAGCTGCTGCCGAACAAGCCTTTAAAGGTAACTACGGACATTCTTTAGGGAAAATGCTTCGGGGAACTTATGAACATAAAGTGATGGGGGATAGCGTGTTTTCTCATATCCTCTCTTATACGTCGGCTGCCTGCGACGCCCGTATGGCCGGTGCTATGATTCCTGTAATGAGTAATTCCGGCAGTGGTAATCAGGGGATATCCGCTACACTTCCTGTCGTTGTCTTTGCAGAAGAAAACGGAAAAAGTGAAGAAGAACTGATCCGTGCTTTAATGCTTAGCCATCTCACTGTTATATATATCAAACAAAGTTTGGGACGTTTGTCTGCTTTGTGTGGTTGTGTGGTAGCTGCCACAGGTTCCAGTTGTGGAATCACCTGGTTAATGGGAGGAAACTACAATCAGGTTGCCTTCGCTGTTCAAAACATGATTGCCAATCTGACAGGAATGATTTGTGACGGCGCAAAACCGAGTTGTGCCTTGAAGGTAACCACCGGAGTTTCGACAGCCGTACTGTCTGCCATGATGGCAATGGAAGACCGTTGTGTGACTTCCGTAGAAGGAATTATAGATGAAGATGTAGACCAAAGTATCCGTAACCTGACAAGAATCGGCTCGCAAGCCATGAACGAAACGGATAAAATGGTACTTGACATCATGACGCACAAAGGATGCTGATTTTAAGTATCAAGTATTAAGTATTAGGCATTAAGTATTAGCCGGAATGACGGCATAAAAAAAGTATTAAGTATTAAAACTCCGGTTATATCCGCACGGAATTAATACTTAATACTTTATACTTAATACTTCAATTAATGACAGTGTCCGCCTTCGCAACCGCAGTCGTCGCCACAGCCATCACCGCAGCTGTCGCATCCGCAACCGCAACCACCTTCGCCACTCATCATTTTCACCAATTCCTGGATTTCTTCGTTAGTAGCAGGACGGCTTTCCAGTATTTCACCTTCGAAAATCAGGTCGGCACCAGCCAACGGGTGATTGAGGTCAACTACTACAACATCCGGTTTGATTTCTACTACGCTGGCATTTACGCGCTGACCGTCGCCAGTCATCAAAGGTACGATGTTACCTTCTTTAATACGTTCGCTATCAAACTTGCCATCTATTTCAAAAATATTTTTGGGGAGGTCAATAACGTGTTGTTCGTCATATTGTCCGTAAGCCTTATCTGCCGGAATGGTAAAATCAAATTTATCACCTTTAGAAAGAGCAGTTATCTGATTTTCGAAATCTTCGAGTGTTGTTCCTAATCCTGAAATGAATTGAAAGGGATGTTCTGCTTTTGCTTCTTCGAACAACTCTTTTTCACCATCTTCCATTGTATATAGTTTGTATGCAACGGTAATGTACTTGTTTTCTACTGTTTCCATCTGATCTTTTTTGTTTCTGATTAATAATTCCCGTAAATACGGGTCTACAAAGATACGAATTATTTGCTTGTACTCCGGTATAGGGAGGGTAAATTTCAGATTATTAAGTGCTTTTGTCAGAAAAAGAAAGTGAGGTGCGCAGTTAGATAATAGTTGTAAATTCAACCTTTAAGTGATAAAATAGAGAAATAATACCTCTATTTTCTTACAATTATTCGCTTTTAAGTGATTTTTTTCTTCGATTTGTTTGGATATAATAAAAAAGCCCTTACCTTTGCAGCACGAAAATAAAGAAAAGAAGATATGAATATGTTACATACATCTATTAACCTAGCAGTCCTGCATATTATTCGCGTCGTGGTGGTCCCATCAAGAGCGTGAGAAAGGTTTTTGTGTTGTATGTGTTCGTACCATAAAAGATAGAATTTAGAGCCTTTCTCACTTGTGTGAGGAAGGCTCTTTAATTAAAAGATAGATTGAAATGAAAAAGCAATTACGCAGTTCGTTTAGTACACAAGGCCGTCGGATGGCGGGAGCCCGTGCATTGTGGGCAGCCAACGGCATGAAGAAGAATCAAATGGGTAAACCCATTATCGCTATCGTCAATTCGTTCACACAGTTTGTCCCGGGGCATGTACACCTACATGAAATCGGTCAGCTGGTGAAGGCAGAGATTGAGAAGCTGGGATGCTTCGCTGCGGAATTCAATACAATAGCTATCGACGATGGTATAGCAATGGGACATGACGGTATGCTTTATTCGCTTCCTTCACGTGACATCATTGCAGATAGCGTAGAATATATGGTTAATGCGCACAAGGCGGATGCAATGGTATGTATCAGTAATTGCGATAAGATCACTCCCGGAATGTTAATGGCGGCTATGCGTCTGAATATCCCTGCCGTATTTGTATCGGGTGGTCCGATGGAAGCGGGAGAATGGAATGGCCAGCACCTGGATTTGATCGATGCGATGATTAAATCGGCCGACGAGAGTGTTAGCGATCAGGAAGTAGCGAATATCGAGCAAAATGCTTGTCCTACTTGCGGATGCTGCTCCGGTATGTTTACCGCCAACTCGATGAACTGCCTGAATGAAGCAATCGGACTGGCTCTTCCCGGCAACGGAACCATTGTAGCGACACACGAAAACCGTACGCAACTTTTCAAAGACGCTGCGGAACTGATCGTGAAAAATGCAAAATTATATTATGAAGAAGGAGACGAAAGTGTACTTCCCCGTAGCATCGCTACCCGTCAGGCTTTCCTGAACGCCATGACGCTGGATATAGCAATGGGGGGATCTACCAATACGGTTCTTCACTTGTTGGCTGTTGCTCACGAAGCAGAGGTAGACTTCAAGATGGATGATATCGACATGCTTTCCCGCAAGGCTCCTTGTCTCTGCAAGGTGGCTCCCAATACACAGAAATATCATATTCAGGATGTAAACCGTGCCGGTGGTATCATTGCCATTATGGACGAACTGGCAAAGGGAGGTTTGATAGATACATCCGTTCGTCGGGTAGACGGAATGTCACTGGCAGAAGCCATTAATGAATATTCAATCACCAGCCCGAATGTGAGCGAAAAAGCAATTAAGAAATATTCGAGCGCAGCCGGAAATAAATTCAATCTCGTACTTGGTTCACAAGGTATGTACTATAAGGAACTGGATAAGGACCGTGCAAACGGATGTATTCGTGACTTGGAACATGCTTACAGCAAAGACGGCGGACTGGCCGTATTGAAAGGTAATATTGCTCAAGATGGTTGTGTAGTAAAAACAGCAGGTGTAGACGAAAGTATCTGGAAGTTTACCGGACCTGCCAAAGTATTTGATTCGCAAGAAGCAGCCTGTGAAGGCATCCTCGGAGGTCGAGTCGTCAGTGGCGACGTCGTCGTCATCACGCACGAAGGTCCGAAGGGTGGTCCCGGTATGCAGGAAATGCTTTATCCTACCTCTTATATAAAATCCCGTCATCTCGGAAAAGAATGTGCTTTGATTACCGACGGACGTTTCAGCGGTGGAACTTCCGGATTGAGTATCGGACATATTTCTCCTGAAGCGGCAGCTGGAGGCAATATCGGAAAAATTGTAGACGGAGACATTATCGAAATCGATATTCCGGCCCGGAAGATTAACGTGCGACTGACGGATGAAGAACTGGCGGCCCGTCCGATGACTCCTGTTACTCGTGACCGTTATGTACCGAAGAGCCTGAAGGCGTATGCCAGCATGGTAAGCTCTGCCGATAAGGGAGCAGTGAGAATTATATAATATAGTTGGTGATAGTTGATAGGTAATAGTTAGCTGCGCAGCACTTAGCGCAATGATTGTAAACCATTCATTTTCAACTGTCATTTCTCAACTATCATTTATCATTTATCAACTATCAACTAATATGAAAGATTTAATAACAGGTGCAGAGGCTTTGATGCGCTCCTTGGAACATCAGGGAGTGACTACCATCTTTGGTTACCCCGGTGGTTCTATTATGCCGGTATTCGATGCCTTGTACGATCATCAAAATATATTGAATCATATCTTGGTTCGTCACGAACAGGGAGCTGCCCATGCCGCACAGGGTTATGCCCGTGTATCGGGTGATGTAGGTGTTTGCCTGGTGACGAGCGGTCCCGGAGCAACCAATACGGTAACAGGCATTGCGGATGCGATGATCGATAGTACGCCTATCGTAGTGATTGCCGGACAGGTCGGAACAGGCTTTCTTGGGACGGATGCTTTTCAGGAAGTTGACTTGGTAGGTATCACCCAGCCAATCACTAAATGGAGTTATCAGATTCGCCGTGCGGAAGATGTAGCCTGGGCGGTAGCACGTGCGTTTTACATTGCTCGTAGTGGTCGTCCGGGGCCGGTGGTACTGGACTTTGCCAAAAATGCGCAAGTAGAGAAAACGAAATACGAACCGACGAAAGTCGATTTTATCCGTAGCTATGTTCCTGTTCCCGATACGGACGAGGAGTCTGTACAGGCTGCTGCCGAACTGATTAATAACGCTGAACGTCCGCTTGTATTGGTTGGACAAGGTGTTGAACTGGGAAATGCACAGAGCGAATTGCGCGAGTTTATCGAAAAAGCGGATATGCCTGCGGGTTGTACGCTGCTCGGGCTTTCGGCTTTGCCAACAGAACATCCGTTGAATAAAGGTATGTTGGGTATGCACGGCAATCTGGGACCGAATATCAATACCAATAAATGTGATGTGCTGATTGCTGTTGGTATGCGTTTTGATGACCGTGTGACCGGTAATTTGGCTACTTACGCCAAACAGGCAAAAGTGATTCATTTTGATATCGATCCTGCGGAAGTTAATAAGAATGTAAAGGTAGATGTAGCTGTATTGGGAGATTGCAAGGAAACACTGGCTTCTGTGACGAAACTTCTGAAAAAGAACACTCATACCGAATGGATTGATAGCTTCAAAGAATATGAGAAAGTAGAGGAGGAAAAAGTAATCCGTCCCGAACTTCATCCTGCCACAAACTCTTTGAGTATGGGGGAAGTGGTACGTGCGGTAAGTGATGCTACTCACCATGAAGCTGTTTTGGTAACAGATGTAGGTCAAAATCAGATGATATCTGCACGCTACTTTAAATATACGAAAGAACGCAGTATCATTACTTCCGGAGGACTTGGAACAATGGGCTTCGGGCTTCCCGCAGCTATCGGGGCAACTTTCGGAGCACCGGAACGCACCGTATGCGTATTTATGGGAGATGGCGGACTGCAAATGAATATTCAGGAACTGGGTACGATTATGGAGCAGAAGGCTCCGGTGAAGATTATCTGCCTGAACAATAATTACCTAGGAAACGTACGTCAGTGGCAAGCTATGTTTTTCAACCGTCGCTATTCGTTTACCCCGATGTTGAATCCGGATTATATGAAAGTGGCCTCGGCTTATGATATTCCTTCCAAACGTGCTTTCACTCGTGAAGAACTGAAGGAAGCTATTGCTGAAATGCTGGCAACGGACGGTCCGTTCCTGCTCGAAGCTTGCGTGGTGGAAGAAGGCAATGTTTTGCCGATGACTCCTCCAGGTGGTTCGGTAAACCAGATGTTGCTGGAGTGCTAGGAGAAGTTGAGAGTTGAGAATGGAGAGTTGAGGGTTCGCATTTAAAAAATTAGAGTTATGAGTGATAAAACGTTATATACAATCATTGTTCATTCGGAGAATATAGCCGGGTTGCTGAATCAGGTAACTGCTGTATTTACCCGTCGGCAAATAAATATTGAGAGTCTGAATGTATCTGCTTCTTCTATTAAAGGTGTACATAAGTATACAATAACAGCCTGGACTGATAAGGACATCATTGAGAAGGTAGTGAAACAGATCGAAAAGAAGATCGACGTGATTCAGGCACATTATTTCACAGAGGATGAAATTTATTTCCACGAGATTGCATTATATAAGGTGTCTACTCCTGCTTTTCAGGAGAATCCGGAAGCATCCAAGCTGATCCGTAGATACAATGCACGTATAGTGGAAGTCAATCCGGTATTTTCCATTGTCGAGAAAAATGGAATGAGCGAAGATATAACTTCGCTCTATGGTGAACTGAAGGCTTTGAATTGTGTTTTGCAGTTTGTTCGTTCGGGACGTGTAGCGATTACTACCAGCTGTTTTGAACGGGTGAATGAGTTTCTCGATGGACGGGAAGCTATGTATAACCAAAGTAAAAACCAATAAGAATAATGAATGAAGAAAATAGAATAGGGACTTATCAGTTTGTGGCAGAACCGTTCCATGTTGACTTCAACGGACGTTTGACTATGGGGGTACTGGGAAATCATCTGCTGAATTGTGCAGGTTTTCACGCCAATGACCGTGGTTTTGGTATTGCAACGCTGAATGAGGACAATTATACATGGGTGCTTTCACGTCTGGCTATTGAGTTGGATGAAATGCCTTATCAGTATGAGAATTTCTCGGTTCAGACGTGGGTGGAAAATGTCTACCGCTTGTTTACGGACCGTAATTTTGCTATTATTGATAAGGATGGGAAGAAGATTGGCTACGCACGTTCTGTATGGGCAATGATTAATCTTAATACCCGCAAGCCTGCCGACTTGTTGACTTTGCATGGGGGAAGTATCGTAGACTATGTCTGTGATGAGCCTTGTCCGATTGAAAAGCCTTCACGCATCAAAGTGACAAGCGATCAGCCAATAGCTACCCTGACGGCAAAATACAGTGATATAGATATCAACGGTCATGTAAACAGCATCCGTTACATCGAGCATATCCTTGATTTGTTCCCGATTGAATTGTATAAGACCAAGCGTATCCGTCGTTTTGAAATGGCGTATGTGGCGGAAAGCTATTTTGGTGATGAACTCTCTTTCTTCTGCGATGAAGTGAACGCAAACGAGTTTCACGTAGAAGTGAAGAAGAATGGTAACGAAGTTGTTTGCCGCTCGAAAGTGATATTTGAATAAATGTGAGAATATAAAATCAATTAATAACAGATGGCGTAAGTCATCAAAAACTAAAAACAAAAAGAAAATGGCACAGTTGAATTTTGGAGGTACTACTGAAACTGTAGTAATCCGTGACGAATTTCCATTGGAAAAAGCTCGTGAAGTATTGGAAAATGAAACAATCGCTGTAATCGGTTATGGCGTACAGGGTCCTGGACAGGCACTGAACTTGCGTGATAACGGTTTCAATGTAATCGTTGGTCAACGTGAAGGAAAAACATACGATAAGGCAGTAGCAGACGGATGGGTTCCGGGTGAAACTTTGTTCGGTATCGAAGAAGCTTGTGAGAAAGGTACTATTGTAATGTGTCTGTTGTCTGACGCAGCAGTAATGTCAGTATGGCCTACTATCAAGCCTTACCTGACTGCCGGAAAAGCTCTTTATTTCTCACACGGTTTTGCTATCACTTGGAACGACCGTACAGGTGTAGTGCCTCCTGCTGATATCGACGTTATCATGGTTGCTCCTAAAGGTTCGGGTACGTCTTTGCGTACTATGTTCCTCGAAGGACGTGGCTTGAACTCTTCTTATGCTATCTATCAGGATGCTACAGGCAAGGCTTACGAAAGAACTATCGCACTGGGTATCGGTATCGGTTCCGGTTATCTGTTCGAAACAACTTTCCAGCGTGAAGCTACTTCTGACTTGACAGGTGAACGTGGTTCATTGATGGGTGCTATCCAAGGTTTGTTGCTGGCACAGTATGAAGTATTGCGTGAAAACGGTCATACTCCTTCTGAAGCATTCAATGAAACAGTGGAAGAACTGACACAGTCGTTGATGCCGTTGTTTGCAAAGAACGGTATGGACTGGATGTACGCTAACTGCTCTACTACTGCTCAACGTGGTGCTCTCGATTGGATGGGCCCATTCCACGATGCTATCAAACCGGTAGTTGAAAAGTTGTATAACAGTGTGAAGACTGGTAACGAAGCACAGATTTCTATCGACAGTAATTCACAACCTGATTATCGTGAAAAATTGAACGAAGAACTCCGTCAATTACGCGAAAGCGAAATGTGGCAGACTGCTGTAACTGTTCGTAAACTTCGTCCGGAAAATAATTAATTAGACTAGATTATACAAGTTTTAAAAGAAGGAGAGAGCTTTTTGCTTTCTCCTTTTTTTATTAATAAGATATTTAAAAATGGGTAGGTGAAGCTTGCAGAAACTTTTTTTTGAAAAATATATCAATAAAGTGATTAAAATATGCAAGTTTATGTTTATATTTGCACCATCAAATAAAATGAACGAGAAGTATGATGTGTTTTAACTTACCCCAAAGAATGATTAACATTGCTAAATTAGCATGTGTTATCGGTGTTGTTTCTGTTGCTTTCTCAAGTTGTTTACAGAAAGATGTATATGATCCTGCTAATTCAGGAGATAAAGAAGAAGTTACTTTAGATAACTATTTCGACTTTGCCACTACTAAGAATATTCAATTGAATATTGATTATGGAAAGGAATGTCCTAGGGCTTATTTTGAAGTTTATGCTGAAAATCCGCTTTCTTATGTGGCAGAAGGTGGTCAGATTATAAAGAAAGCAGGGGTGTCACACATTGCAACCGGATTTACAGATATACAAGGACGTTATATCAAACCGGCTTCTTTCCCGACAGCAGTTTCAGAAGTTTATATTTATTCTCCGGATTTTGGTGTGCCGACTTTGTATAAAACTAAAGTTGTCGGTTCGGATGTCAGCGCAAAAATAACCTTTGAGAATGCTCTTGACGTAACTGCTGTGAATTCATCGACAAGAAGTGTGCAAACACGATCTTCTTTGAAATTTATTACAAATGTAATTCCGAATGTATTAGGAACTTGGAATGTAAATACTGGTAGACCTAACTATCTGGATGCTTCCAAAAAAATAAATGTGGATGCAACGCTTAAGAGTTATATAACGACATATTTTCCGGAAGGAAAGAATAATAAAGGAACATTAGTGTCCGATGATGCAGATATTCTGATAACAAAAGATGCCAATGTTGTTATTAACTATTTTGGAGGAAATACTGCTGCACAAAGTGTATTTGCTTATTATTGTTATCCTAAGGATGCTTCTGTTGATGAGATGAGGGAGGCTACAAAGCATGCATGTGTCATATTCCCTAATGCACATGGAAATAGTTTAGGCTATTATAGTGGAGTTGCAGTTAATTTGAAATATATAAGTAAGGATGGTAAATTCCCGCAAGATGATCCGGAACGTATTCCGGCAGACACAAGGATTGGTTTTTTAATTTGGAATAATGGCTGGGTAAATGCTAAGGCTAATGGAAATATGTTTTACTCAACTAAAGCTTTGAATAGTGATGGAATTTCTCACACTGCAATTTTTGCAGCAGAAAATAAAGCAGGTGAAAGAGTGAATGTGATTACAATGGAAGACTGGAAAAGTGATAAAGATTATAATGATGTTGCTTTCGTTATCTCTTCTAATCCTATTGCTGCTATTGTGGTACCTGGGCTTCCTAATCCGGATGATCGGAAAGGAACAGAAAAGTATTCTGGAGTGCTTGGCTTTGAAGATAACTGGCCGGAGCAAGGAGATTATGACTTGAATGATGTGGTCATGAAATATCAGTCAAGCGTTGATTATAATATAGATAATAAGGTTCTTAATATTATTGATAAGTTCACATTGGCTTGGACGGGAGCTAATTATAAGAACTCGTTTGCTTATGAAGTTCCTTTCGATTTGAGTAAAGCATCTAAAGTAACGGTTAATGGTAGTGAAGCTTCTTCCTATTCAGGTAATGTGATAACATTATTCAAGGATGCTAAAGCTGAATTGGGAGTATCCAATGTGAATGCGGAGGATATGATTAATCAGAATATTCAAGAAAAGACATATACGGTATCCATACAGTTTGATGATCCTACTCTTGATAAATCAAAAGTAGTAGCTCCTTATAACCCTTTTATAAAAGTATTCAACTCTGCCACAGAAGTCCATCTGACAGATCATAAGCCGACGACTGGTGCGAATAATCGTTTCCCTTCCGGAGCTGATATTTCTCGTGGTGATGTAGATGGTACCTATTTCATTTGCAAGGATGGTTTTCCGTTTGCTATACATGTAGATGCTCGTTTGGACGCTTCTATTTTGAATTTAGATCTTAAAAAGGAGAATCAGCGCATTGACAAAACATATCCTAAATTTGCAGAATGGGCAAAAACGCGCGATCCGCAAATAAAATGGTGGAAATAGTTGGAGCGCATTAGAATAATCGACTATCTTTGAGGATGAAAAATTAAGAATAGTACTGATGTAAAATATTGTTTGTTTTGTTTGTGTTAAAAAAAGTGTGGTTTCGGGAGAAAGTGTGCTTTGTTAAAAGGAGGATTAAGTATTTAATCCTCCTTTTTAATGAATAACATCAACCTTTTATAGAAAGGATGCTTGGCAAGGGTGGAAGCGTCTCCTAATATAACAAGTTTCATTCGTGCCCGCGTAATCGCTACATTCATTCTTCGCAAGTCATTTAGAAACCCGATTTGTCCGTCCTCGTTGGCACGTACGAGACTGATGAAAATAACGTCTCGCTCCTGTCCCTGAAAGCCGTCTACCGTATTCACGGTGATGAGGCTGCGGAAAGGACGTAAAAAGCTGCTTCCTTTTATTTTTCCTCTCAAATATTGCACTTGTGCCTTGTATGGCGAAATCAGACCGAAATCAATTCTTTCATCCAGTATTCGCTCTTTGCCGATACGTTCGATGTAAGTTTCCAGTTCTTGTAGTAGTAGGTTGGCTTCCTGCTTATTGATGCGTCCGAAGCTTTCGCCTACAAAATCTTCGTGAAAGTCCATCTCTGAAGTATCAATCCAGTTCATGGGAGTGTCGAAATCAAGAATCCCCCGATAGCGTACTTCCGGAGCAGCTTCCAGTTCTCCATGATAGAACCAGTCGGAGGGAAACTGCATGATGGTTTCATGCATTCTGTACTGTACTTTTAATAGAGAGACCGCGGAAGGTTTTTGCTGAACTACTTTTTCCATTAATGTATGATCCAATCCTCCACGGGAAGCTTCTATACATTTGATAGTCGGCGGAAGCTGACAATGATCTCCTGCAAGGATGACCCGGTCTGCTTTGCGGATAGCGATCCAGCAGGCAGCTTCGAGGGCTTGTGCAGCTTCGTCGATGAATAAAGTCGGAAAACGACGTCCGTTGAGCAGGCGGTGGTTGCTGCTGACTAGGGTAGAAGCAATTACGCGGGCACTGTCGAAAAGATCGGCATTGATTTGTATTTCCAACTCCGTGGCACGATCGCGGAGACGACTCATGCGATTACGCATCCCTTCCCGTTCAGAATAACTACCCCGGCGCATCCGGCTACCCATTTCGCGGATAGATTTACGGATTCCCCAAAGCTCCGGATAGGCAGGATGACTTTCAAACCGGCGTTCGTAGGTGGATGAAAGCATTTTGTCGTTGACTCGGGTTGGATTTCCAATGCGGAGCACGGGTACTCCCCGGTCTACCAGTTTCTCACAAATCCAGTCGACAGCCGTGTTGCTTTGCGCACAGACAAGCACTTGTGATTCCCGGTGTAACGTTTCGTAAATCGCTTCGACAAGAGTCGTTGTCTTTCCGGTTCCCGGAGGACCGTGAACAATAGATACGTCACGCGTACAGAGCACCTTATTAACAGCTGTTTCCTGTGTACTGTTCAGCCATGGAAAGCGGACAGGATATAATTCGCGGAATCCCGGCTTTTGGGTACCCAGCAAAATGTCGCGCAGTTCCGCCAGGCGGTTGTCCTTGGCACGTATCGTGTCTTCCAGTGCCTCGAACATGGCCCGGTACGATGTTTCGTCAAAATAAAGTTGTACCCCCAGTATACCGTCAGTTTGCAGTTCCGCTAAAGCTCCGGCTCCGGGGAGTACAACGACCATTCGTTCTTCGTCGGCAAAGCTGACGGTAGCGATGAAATCCATATACTTCACTTTTCCTTCGAATGACTGGTGGAAAAAGCAAACAGGACGGCCGAACTCAAAGGAATGCTCTATTTCTTTATTTTCGGTCCGTGTAATATCTATTACAAGCTGATTCAGCGAATTGTAGTAACTTCGGCCAATAGAGACAGGATACCAGCAGAGACCGCGCTTCACTTTACGGGCAACACCCATTGTTTCGGTCTGCCGCTTAAATTCTTCCTTCTCATATTCATACTCCATCCGCAGGAGGAGTTGCTGTTGCTGAAGGTCTATAATGGGACTTTTCGGATTATTACTCATAATAGGCGCAAAGGTAACAAATCTTCGTTCCGGGTAGAAAAAATATTTCATTTTGTTAAACATTACTCGAACGTCGTTCGTTATTTTAATAGATAGACTAAAAAAACAAAAAGCAATATGGTATATGATGTGACTATGTTAGAAGCTTTCTACGCTGCTTATAAAGGAAAGGTAGAACACGTACGGGCTATACTGAAACGCCCTTTGACGTTGGCCGAGAAGATTTTGTATGCTCATCTGTATGATGTAGCCGATTTGAAAGATTACAAACGGGGGGAGGATTATGTGAATTTCCGTCCCGACCGTGTGGCTATGCAGGATGCAACTGCACAGATGGCATTGCTTCAATTTATGAATGCAGGTAAGGATCAGGTGGCTGTGCCTTCGACAGTGCATTGCGATCACTTGATACAGGCGTATAAAGGCGCAAAGGCGGATATTGCTACGGCAAGACTAACCAATGAAGAAGTATACGACTTCCTCCGTGATGTATCTTCCCGTTATGGCATCGGCTTCTGGAAACCGGGAGCAGGAATTATCCATCAGGTAGTGCTCGAAAACTATGCTTTCCCCGGCGGTATGATGGTGGGAACAGACTCTCATACGCCTAATGCAGGCGGACTGGGCATGGTGGCTATCGGTGTCGGTGGCGCGGATGCCGTGGATGTGATGACAGGAATGGAATGGGAGCTGAAAATGCCGAAGATTATCGGTGTCCGTCTGACCGGAAAACTAAGCGGTTGGACCTCTCCGAAAGACGTGATTCTGAAACTGGCCGGCATCCTTACCGTAAAAGGAGGAACGAATGCTATTATCGAATATTTTGGTCCCGGAACCGAATCCCTTTCTGCTACCGGGAAAGCTACCATTTGCAATATGGGTGCCGAAGTTGGAGCTACTACCTCTTTATTCCCGTTTGACGGGCGCATGGCTACTTATTTGAGAGCTACCGGAAGAGATTGTGTAGTCGATTGGGCTGAATCTGTTGGTGCAGACCTTCGTGCAGACGACATTGTGACCGACGAACCATCCAACTATTACGACCGTGTAATTGAAATAGACTTGTCAAAACTCGAACCTTATATAAACGGGCCGTTTACACCGGATGCCGCTACTCCTATCTCTGAATTTGCAGAAAAAGTGTTATTGAACGGCTACCCCCGTAAAATGGAGGTGGGCTTGATAGGTTCATGTACCAATTCTTCTTATCAGGATTTGAGCCGTGCAGCTTCTCTGGCAAAGCAGGTGACAGAAAAGAATTTGAGCGTCGCTTCTCCACTGATCGTCAATCCGGGTTCGGAGCAAATTCGGGCTACTGCCGAAAGAGACGGTATGATTGAAGCTTTTGAACGGCTGGGAGCCACGATTATGGCAAATGCCTGTGGACCTTGTATCGGTCAGTGGAAACGTGAGACGGACGATCCGACACGAAAAAACTCAATCGTCACCTCTTTCAATCGTAATTTTGCCAAACGCGCTGACGGTAATCCCAACACCTATGCATTTGTAGCTTCTCCGGAACTAACGATGGCGTTAACAATAGCCGGTGATCTCTGTTTCAACCCGTTGAAAGACAGACTGGTGAATCATAACGGAGAAAAAGTGAAACTCTCCGAGCCTGTAGGAGATGAACTTCCTTTGAAAGGTTTTGAACAGGGAAATGAAGGGTATATTGCCCCGCACGGAGCAAAAACGGAAATCAGGGTAAAACCGGATTCCCAACGTCTCCAGCTTCTGACTCCTTTCCCGGCATGGGGCGGACAGGACTTGCTGAACATGCCTTTATTGATTAAAGCACAGGGAAAATGTACTACCGACCATATCTCTATGGCAGGTCCGTGGCTCCGTTTCCGGGGACATTTGGAGAATATTTCCGACAATATGCTGATGGGAGCTGTCAATGCTTTCAATGGTGAAACGAACCGTGTTTGGAATCGTTCGACAAATACTTATGGAACAGTTTCCGGTACGGCAAAGATGTATAAATCCGAAGGTATTCCGTCTATTGTTGTTGCCGAAGAGAATTATGGAGAAGGTTCCAGCCGTGAACATGCAGCCATGGAACCACGCTTCCTCAATGTACGTGTCATTTTGGCTAAGAGTTTTGCCCGTATCCACGAAACAAATCTGAAAAAACAAGGAATGCTTGCTCTTACTTTTGTAGATAAAGCAGACTATGATAAAATTCGGGAACACGATCTTCTGTCCGTATCAGGCTTAGTCCATTTCGCACCGGGGCGCAATTTGACGATTGTTCTTCATCACGAAGACGGAACGAAAGAAAGTTTTGAAGTGCAACATACCTATAATGAACAGCAGATAGCTTGGTTCCGTGCCGGTTCTGCACTTAATGCAAGATAGAATATGGAAAAA
>OMCQ01000750.1_pt1 | contig 16131 bp, 13 predicted proteins | sample 1673761 | NCBI WGS metagenome assembly OMCQ01 (sample SAMEA103958126, study PRJEB25191) | human gut metagenome | reverse complement strand
GCTCGTCGGGCTCATAACCCGAAGGTCACAGGTTCAAATCCTGTCCCCGCTACTTTGCCTAGATAGCTCAGTCGGTAGAGCAGAGGACTGAAAATCCTCGTGTCACTGGTTCGATTCCGGTTCTAGGCACTTATTTATACCATAGGTATTACGTTATGTAGTATCTATGGTTTTTTTGTATCCCAATAATAAATAACAGTAAATAAAAGATGAGAGTGTAACAATGAATTGGAATGAAGATAAGAGTATAAAGATGAATTTAGATAAAACGGGAAAATCGGATAAAACAGGAACTACAAATAAGGATATTAAATATGATGATATATTATTGAATGGCAATGCAGGAACTACAAATAAAAATTCAGGCATTAAACCGAATGTTAAATATAATGATATATTGTCTAAGTTAGATAAATATAAAGATGAAAATATAGTACCTATGCATATGCCGGGGGCTAAGAGAAATAAAGAATTAATTGAGTTATATATGGGTGATATGGGAAATCCATATGAGAAAGATATAACGGAGATTAATGGTTTTGATAATATGCACAATGCCGAAACTATTATTAAAGATGCGTTTGATGAGGCGGCGGAGCTTTATGGAGCTGATGAGAGCTGGTATCTGGTAAATGGAAGCACTGCAGGTAATATGTCGGCAATATGCGGAGTTACCCATAAAAATGATGTTGTTATAATGGCAAGAAACTGTCATATATCAGTTTATAATGCAGTTATCCTCAATGAACTGAATCCTGTGTATATTTATCCAGAATATGATGAGGAATATGGGTATTATAAGGGGATAACATTAAAAGAAATTAAGTTCATTGTGGATAAATACAGCTCAGACCATGACAGAAATGATATTAAAGCCGTGATACTTACATCACCAACTTATGAGGGAAATGTATCTGATATTAAATCAATAGCAGAGTATCTTCATCAATATAATATTCCATTGATTGTTGATGAGGCTCATGGTGCACATTTTAATTTCTCAGAAAGCTTTCCTCAGTCAGCAGTTAAGAGTGGGGCTGATGTAGTAATTAACAGTGTGCATAAGACCCTTCCATCACTTACACAGACAGCGATTATGCATATTAATTATGGAATAGTTGATGTAGAACGCATAAGAAGGTATTGGAATATATACCAGTCGACAAGCCCATCGTATATATTAATGTCTTCCATAGCAAGAAGCTTAAGCATTGTTAAGAATGACGGTGATAAATTATTTGCTGAATATGTTGATAAGCTCACTATTTTAAGAAATGGATTGTCAGAATTAAAGCACATCAGGTTAATAAATACAGACGACATATCAAAGCTTGTATTAGGATATAAAGATGCAAAATGGTTATATGACACTCTATTTTATAAATATAAAATCCAGCTTGAAATGTCATCTATAAAATATGTAATAGCGATGACATCAATATTTGACTCGCAGGAGTATTATGATAGATTTCTTGCGGCATTAAAAGAGATAGACGAAGAATTAGATAATAGAGTTCTTGCGGCATTAAAGGAGATAGACGAAGAAATAGATGAGAGTAGGAGTAAATATAATAATAGAAGTAAAGATGAGATTTTAATTAATGATGAGGATAATGCTAATAAGATAAATGTTGCTGATTTCAGGGATGAGCAGGCGTTGACAATTGCACAAGCATTTAACAGGCGTGATTTATCAGGTTGTGATGAAATTCAGATGAATAATGAGAAGATATATGGTAAGATAAGTGGAGAGTCAGTGTATGTATATCCACCGGGAATACCGATATTGTGTCCGGGAGAGGTTATTACACGAAAGATTATTGCAATACTTGAGGCGGCCGGTGAGGCAGGTCTGGAGGTTGTAGGTGTAAAAGAAGGAGCTTTGTTATGCCTGAGATAGCATTTTTAATGGGAAAAAGTTCAAGTGGTAAAGATAATATATTTAAGGCTTTAGTTGGTGATAAGGAGCTAAATCTTAAGACTGTTATTATGTATACAACAAGACCTATGAGAGCTGGAGAAAAAGAAGGTGTAGAGTATTATTATGTAGATAATGAGAAGGCATTGGAGCTTGAAGCGGCGGATAAAGTAATAGAGATGCGGATATATAACACAGTGTATGGAGAGTGGAAGTATTTTACAGTTGATGATGGGCAGATCAGGCTTGGAAGCGGTGACAAGTACATTGTTATAGGTACTATTGAGGCTTACAATAAATTTTGTGCATACTTTGGAAAAGATGCAATATTACCGATATATATAGAGGTCGATGATGGAATAAGGCTTATGAGAGCTATCAACAGGGAACAGAAGCAGGAAGTACCACAGTATGAGGAAATGTGCAGGCGTTTTCTTGCAGACAGTAAAGATTTCTCGGAGGAAAAGATTAAGGAAGCCGGAATTAATCAGAGATTTAGCAACGATGGAACAATAGAGGATTGTATCAGGGACATCAAAGAGGCAATTAAACAGCAGCTTTTATAAATGCAGTAAGAGTGAGTTGGCTTGAATTGTATTAATGATATTTATATGATACAATTACATGATGGTGGACACGAAAGAGAGTAAAGTTATGGATATAAAGATTAATGATATACAGACATCATCTTCAGTTCAGCAGGTGAAGAATACAGAGAGTACGGACAGTAGTTTTAAGTTTACTCTTATTAGTAATATAGAAGAAAAGGATCTTCAGGAAAAGCTTGGCAGTATGATGGAACAGATTACTGAGCAGGGTGAGAAGATTGCAAAGCATATGGATATTAAGGATATGCGAAAGTACAGGGAGCTTGTTAAGGGATTTCTTAACGAGGTTGTTAACCGTTCCCATAAGTTCTCAAGAGAGAACTTTCTTGATAGACGAGGCAGACACAGAGTATATGGTATTGTTAAACTTGTGGATAAGAATCTTGATGAGCTGGCAGGAGAACTTGTTAAAGAAGAGAAAAATCATCTTGAGATTGTAGGAAGAATTGATGATATCAGGGGTTTATTGCTTGATATATCAGCATAAGATTGGAGTATATAATGAGCACATTTTCAGATATTTATGGATACGATACAATTAAAGAGCATTTACAGAACGCAATTAAATTAGATAAGGTATCACACGCTTACATTATCAATGGAGGGCTTGGTGCTGGAAAGAAGATGATTGCCAAGATATTTGCAAAAGCATTACAGTGTGAGGCAGAAGGCGATAATAAGCCTTGTAATAAATGTCATTCCTGTATACAGACAGAGTCAGGCAATCAGCCTGATATAATATGGGTACGACACGAGAAGCCTGCAAGTATAGGTGTAGATGATGTAAGAGATCAGATAATATCAGATATGCTTATTAAACCATACTCAAGCCGTTATAAGATATACATTATAGATGAGGCTGAGAAGCTTACAGTGCAGGCACAGAATGCACTTCTTAAGACTATAGAAGAGCCACCAGTGTATGGTATTGTTATATTTCTTACGACTAACGCAGACATTTTCTTACAGACTATTATATCAAGATGTGTGCTTCTTGATTTAAAGCCATTAAAGGAAAGCGTAGTTATGGATTATCTTAAGGATAACTATGACGTGTCAGAATATGAACGTAAGTTTGCGGCTGATTTTGCACAGGGTAAGATTGGACGTGCTAAGACTATTATAGAAAGTACGGAATTCGCACATTTAAAGAATGATGTTATGCACGTTATCAAGAATGTGAAGGATATGACGGCGGCAGACATAATGGCAGTTGTTAAAGATGTGACTAATTACAAGCTTACAATAGACGATTATCTTGATCTTATGGCTATGTGGTTCAGGGACGTGCTTATGTTTAAGAGTACTAATGATACGAATTATCTAATATTTAGTGATGAGATTTCGCTTATCAAATCGCAGGCTGAGGTTATGTCATACGAAGGAATTCAGGATATACTTAATTCTATAGATAAAGTAAAGGTAAGACTTAAGGCCAATGTTAATTTTGACTTATGCATAGAACTTCTTATTATGGCTATGAAAGAGGATATGTAGGCAGTTAGTGAATAATTGGCTGATGTTAGGAATTAATATTTGGCAGGATTGGAGATTAAAAATAGATGACTAAAGTTGTTGGTGTTAGATTCAGGCAGGTGGGCAAAATATATTTCTTTGCACCGGGACAGTATAATGTTGAGGTTGGTCAGCACGTTATTGTTGAAACAGCAAGAGGAATTGAGTATGGCCACGTTGTTCTTGGTGAAAGAGAGGTTGAGGATTCAGCAGTTGTACAGCCGCTTAAGGCTATTATCAGAATATCGACACCTGATGATGATGAAAGGGAAGCTAAGAACAGGGAAAAGGAAAAAGAAGCGTATAAGATATGTCTTGAGAAGATTAAGAAGCATAATCTTGAAATGAAGCTTATAAAGGTTGAGTATACATTTGACAATAATAAAGTATTGTTCTACTTTACAGCGGATGGAAGAATTGATTTCAGAGAGCTTGTAAAGGATCTGGCAGCAGTATTTAAGACAAGAATTGAACTTCGTCAGATTGGTGTAAGAGATGAAACTAAGATATTAGGCGGAATTGGTTCTTGTGGAAGACCATTGTGCTGTGCAACATATATGCCAGAGTTCATACCAGTGTCAATTAAGATGGCAAAGGAACAGAATTTATCGCTTAATCCATCAAAGATATCGGGTGTGTGTGGAAGACTTATGTGCTGTCTTAAGAATGAGCAGGAAACTTACGAGGAGCTTAACAGCAACCTTCCTAATGTGGGAGATTATGTTACTACACCTGAGAAGTTAAAGGGTGAGGTATCAAGCGTTAATGTGTTAAGACAGCTTGTTAAGGTAATTGTCACACTTGATGGAGATGAGAAAGAGATAAGAGAGTATCCTGTTGCTGAGCTTAGATTTAAGCCTAAGAGAAGAAACGACAGAATGAATATAGATGATAAAGAGTTAAAAGAACTCGAAGAGCTTGAGAAAAAGGAAGGAAAAGCCCATATTAATGATGACTGATGCTAAGATTAATGCAGGTATTAATGCCAATGAGAGAATTGATGACTTATGCAGGGATAATCTCAGACTAATCCAGAATACAGATGTGTTCTGTTTTGGAATGGATGCTGTGTTGTTGTCTACATTTGCGAAGGCCGGAAAGAACCAGAAGGTGCTTGATATAGGTACTGGAAATGGTGTAATACCAATTCTTATGCAGGCGAAAAATCCAGGCAGTATGTATACAGGCTTGGAAATTCAGGATATCAGTTATGACCTTGCTGTCAGAAATGTTGAACTTAATAGTCTGTCAGACAAGGTTAATATTGTAAAAGGTGATATTAAAGAAGCTTCACATATTTTAGGTGGGGCTTCTTTTAATGTGGTTACAAGCAATCCACCATATATGAATGAAAATCACGGAATTGTTAATCCTGAGAGTGCCAAGGCAATCGCAAGACACGAGCTTCTATGCAGTCTTGAGGACGTTGTAAGGGAAGCTTCAAAGTGCCTTAAGGTTAAGGGACATATGTATATGGTTCACAGACCATCAAGACTTGTAGATATATTTACTTCTATGAAGAATAACCACCTTGAGCCAAAGCGTATAAGGCTTGTGTATCCGCATATAGATAAGCCAGCTAATATGGTGCTTATAGAGGCGGTAAAGGGCGGACGTTCACAGCTTATAGTGGAAGAACCACTTATTGTATACAATAGCGATGGAAGTTACACGGAAGAACTTTTAAAAATGTACAATTAGTATGAATTTAAGAGAGGAGCAGTATGGAAGATAATATTACAGATATTGATTATGATAGTGTGCAGGCACATGAAGAATTTAATGGCTCTCATAATAATAGCGGAGTTGGGCAGTTATATTTGTGTGCAACTCCGATTGGTAATCTTGAGGATATTACGTTCAGGGTGTTAAGGATATTAAAGGAAGTTGATATTATTGCGGCGGAGGATACGAGAAACAGCATAAAGCTGCTTAATCATTTTGAGATTAATACGCCGATGACAAGCTATCATGAATATAACAAGTATGATAAGGCAAAGGTGCTTGTTGAGAAGATGCTTAAAGGAATGTCAGTCACTGTAATAACTGATGCTGGAACACCTGGAATATCTGACCCGGGAGAGGAGCTTGTAAGGCAGGCACTTGCATCAGGAATTAAGGTATCATCAGTTCCTGGTGCGGCAGCGTGTATAACGGCACTTACAATGTCGGGACAGGCAACAAGACGTTTTGCATTTGAAGCATTTCTTCCGGCGGACAAGAATGAGCGTAAAGACATATTAAAAGAACTTGAAGATGAAACAAGAACAATGATTATATACGAAGCTCCACACAGGCTTTTAAAGACACTTAAAGAGCTTTCTGAGGTGTTAGGAGGAAGCAGGGCAGTTACTATATGCAAGGAACTTACCAAACGCTATGAGAATAGTATGGTTACAACGCTTGCAGAGGCGTGCAGTTATTATGAGAATAACCAGCCAAGGGGCGAGTATGTTCTTGTAATTGCTGGAAAAGACAGAAATGAGCTTAAAGAGGAAGCACAGGCACAGTGGCTTACTATGTCTGAGCAGGAACACGTTGATATGTATATAGCACAGGGACTTGATAAAAAAGAGGCTATGAAGGCAGCAGCCAGGGACAGGGGCGTATCTAAGAGGGATATATATAATAAGCTTCTGGGAAATTAGTTCTTAAAAGAAAAAATGTTACACAAATGTTAAAAACTTATATAAAAGAGTGATTAAAAGAGAGTCTTAGCTAAAATAAATTTAAGAGTAAATTTTAAAATTATAGGTGGAGTGGTACAAATCCCCTTCTTTGTCAGATAATATTTCTGGTAAGGAAGGGGATTTCTTATCTTCTAATCTTCTATTGTATGTTCATTGATAATTGCCTTAATGGCCTTATAAAGGTAAGGCTTGAGCCTGTCAATATCAGCTGGTTCTTTGTAAAGGATTGAGCTGTAGCATGTTGAGCTTATAAGCTCGACAATCATAAACAGCATAATCTCGGGCTCGTTGAGGTTAAGACCAGAGTCTTCAAGCATTTCATAGTAGATATCTTTAAAATTAATGTCGTCATCAGCGACATTGGTTGTAAGAGCCTCTTTAAATATTCCCCACGACAGGTTCTTTGATATAAATGTAAGAAGTGTCTGGTTGGTGTTAAGCACATTAATTATGTGGTCAGCAATAAATATAATCTCCTCAGTAAATGTAATTGTAAACGAATGGTCATTAATCTGCTGTTCTTTTATATGAAGCTCTAATGCACTCACTGCATTTTTAAAGAGCTTGCTTGCCTCGTGAGAAACGAGCTTATTTCTTATATCATATTTATCTTTGAAATACAGATAAAAAGTTCCCTTGGCAATTCCAGCTTTCTGTGAAATCTCGGCAATTGATGTCTTGGAAACACCCTGCGTTGTAAAGAGCTTAAAAGCTGTATCTAAGAGGGAAGTCCTTTTCTGTTGTTTGTTGTTCTCAAGTTTTCCCATAAAATCTCCAATCTAATGCAGGCATAATATTAGTTGTTCTGTCAATTAATATTCTACCATGTTGAAAATAAAAAATCTATAAAAAAATGACTTTTAGTCATTTTGAGTATTGACTATCGGTCATTTTGTGCTAGAATAACACTTGCAAAGAAAATGACCAAAAGTCATATTTGAGAGATCACGGTCATATGTATTGAATTGATAATAAATGTAATTAATTAAGAGAGTTATTAATTATTGAGAGGTTATCAGTCCAATCAAAGTAAAATTACGTCGCAGACGTAGAAATGAGGCGAGTTATGGAAAAGTTTGGAAAAGTAATTGTTAAACTCAGAATTCCAATTCTTATTCTGAGTTTCCTGCTTCTTATTCCATCTGCAATCGGATACTTTAATACAAGAGTTAATTACGATATTCTGTATTATCTTCCGAATGAGATAGAGACTATGCAGGGTCAGGACATTCTTATGGATGACTTCAATAAGGGTGCATACGCGATGGTCGTTGTCCAGAATATGGATACGAAGTCTACTGACAGACTTATTAAGAAGGTAGAGAATGTAGACCACGTTGCACAGGTTATTTCTTACACAGGAATAGTTGGTGAAGATGTTCCATCTGAGATTGTTCCATCAAAATTCAGAAAGTATTTCGAGAATGACAGCACAGATACAACTTTATTTGCAATATTCTTCGATAATACAACTTCAAGTGATGATACTATGAATGCTATCATACAGATAAGAGAGCAGACAGAGGGTCAGGCCTTTATAAGTGGTATGTCAGCAGTAGTTACGGATACTAAGAATCTTTCGGAGAAAGAGACACCACTTTATGTACTTATAGCAGTAGTTCTTGTATGTATCGTGCTTGCTATATTTATGGATTCATTTCTTGTACCAGTATTCTTTATGATAAGTATAGGAATGGCAATTGTATACAACTTGGGTTCTAACATTTTATTAGGTGAGGTTTCATATATAACTAAAGCTCTTGCGGCTGTACTTCAGTTAGGTGTTACACTGGATTATTCAATCTTCTTATGGCACAGCTACAAGGAAATGAAGGAAATATATCCGGATGACCACAAGGAAGCGATGGCAGTTGCCATTAGTAATACACTTACATCCGTAGTTGGTTCTTCTATAACAACAGTTGCAGGTTTCATTGCACTTTGCTTTATGAGCTTCACACTTGGTCTTGACCTTGGTATCGTTATGGCAAAGGGTGTTGTATTCGGTGTTATCGGTTGTGTAACAATCCTTCCATCATTGATACTTACATTTGACAGGGCATTAGAGAAGACAATGCATCGTGAGATTATGCCAAACTTCGATAAGCTTGCTACATTTATAGTAAACCACTCATGGATATTTGTAATTGTCTTTGTTGTATTATTAGGACCTGCTATATATGGACAGAATCATACATCAGTATATTATGATTTGTCTGATACACTTCCAGATGACCTTGCCTGCTCACAGGCTAATAAGAAGCTGGAAGAAAACTTTGATATGAATTCAATCTATATGATACTTGCTGACTCTAGTATGTCTACAGATACAGCTAACGAAATGCTTGATAAGTTAGGTGATGTAGACGGTGTACAGTTCGCACTCGGACTTGACACAGCACTTAAGTCTGGTATTCCACAGGAATTCTTACCGGCTAAGACAGTATCAGAGCTTAAGGGTGAAGATTATCAGATAATGATGATTGCTACAGATTACAAAATAGCATCAGATGAAATTAACAATCAGATTAGTAAGGTGAATGATATTGTAAAGTCTTACGATTCTAAGGCAATGGTAGTTGGTGAAGCTCCTTGTACCAAGGATCTTATCACTATAACAGATAAGGACTTTAAGACAGTCAGTGCGGTATCAATAGTAGCTATATTTGTTATTATCCTGTTCGTACTTAAATCAATATCGCTTCCAATTATACTTGTTTCAGCAATCGAATTTGCTATCTTTGTTAATATGGGTATTCCATATTTTACGCATACACAGATACCATTTATTGCATCAGTAGTTATCGGTACTATCCAGCTTGGTGCAACAGTCGATTATGCTATTCTTATGACAACAAGATATAAGAAGGAAAGAAGCCAGGGATACGCTAAGAAGGAAGCAATCCAGATAGCTCTTTCAACATCAATACCATCAATTATTGTTAGTGCGCTTGGTTTCTTTGCCGCAACATTTGGTGTTGGATGTATAGCTTCAGTTGATATGATTGGTTCGCTTTGTACACTTATGGCGCGTGGTGCAATTATAAGTATGTTCGTAGTTATCTTCATACTTCCATCATTGTTTGTATTATGTGATAAGCTCATTATCAATACAAGTATAGGATTTAAGCCTAAGAAGAATCAGGATATGTAATCAGAAAGATGTATGAACGGGTCAAAGGTGTATATGCCGTAACAGATATAAGAATATATCAGGAAGTAAGAAAATGGAGGAATAGTTATGGTTAAGAAGACTTTATTTAAATATAGTTCAGTATTATTAAGTGTTGTTCTTATTGCTTCAACACTTACAGGCTGTGGCACTAGCACAGCATATAATCAGACAGGCAGTGAGGTTGCAATAAGCAGTGAGGCTGCTTCTAATACAGAGAATATTATAACAAATGCTATTAAGAACGAGCTTTCAATATCAAATACAAGTACATTAAAGACAAATACAAGAGACGAGATGGTATATGTATTTGATAAGGCAGACGGAACTCAGGATCACGTTCTTGTAACAGAAAAGGTTACTGATTCTAAGGGCGAAACAACAACTAACCAGAGCACATCTGATAAGACTGCTCCTGTTTCAATAAAGGTTACTTACAAGTTAAATGGTGTTGAAACTAAGCCAGAAGATATGATTGGCAAGAGTGGTAAGGTTACTATCAGATATGACTATACTAACAATGAGAAGAAGAATATAACAGTTAATGGAAAGTCACAGATAGCTTATGTTCCATTTACTATGATTACAGGAACACTTCTTCCAACAGATAAGTTCAGTAATGTAGAAGTTACTAACGGCAAGGTAAGCAAGGTTGGCGATAATATCATTGCACTTGGTATGGCTATGCCAGGCTTAAAGAATACTTTAAACCTTAAGTTTGATGGTGAAAGCCTTGATATGGATATTCCAGAATACTTTGAAATATCAGCAGATGTAGAGGATTTCGAGCTTGATATGTCTATGTCAGTTGCTACAACAAGCACACTTAATGATATAGATACAGATGATTTCTCACTTGCTAAGCTTGAAGATAAGATGAATGAGCTTCAGTCAGCAGCTGACCAGCTTACAGATCTCCAGAATGGTACACAGACACTTTCTGACAGTATTCCAGCACTTACAGATGGCGTGAACCAGTTAAATGATGGTGCAAGCCAGCTTAAAGATGGTATCTATGCTTATACAGATGGTGCTACAGCTCTGGCAGCAGGTGCAGGACAGCTTAAGGATGGTATCAGTGCATACACAGCAGGAGCTAACCAGCTTGGTGCAGGTGCAGGACAGTTACAGTCAGGTTTAAAGACTTATACTGATGGTGTAGGAGCACTTAATGCAGGTTCAGGCACATTACAGAGTGGTCTTTCAACATATACAGGCGGTGTTGCCAGTGCGGCAGCAGGTGCAGTTTCATTACAGACAGGTTTAAAGGCTTATACAGATGGTGTTGCTAGTGCAGAGGCAGGAGCTTCACAATTAAATGAAGGAATAAAGAGCATTAAGACAGCACTTATTGGAAATGTTGTTAAGGAACTTGCAGCTAATTCAACAGCTTATAAGATGAATTCTGTAGCAGACTCAACAGGAAAGACTGTTATGGAGCAGGCAGCTGATTTACAGAAATTAGGAACAGCATTAGGTCTTAGTGATGTAACTATAGCAACAGACCTTAGTGATCTGGGTAAGAAGAGCAGTAGTGAGGCAGCAACAGATATATCAGCTTATTTTGTAAAGTATCTTACAGCTTATACAACTAATATAATAACAGAGACATATACAGAAGCTATGACAAGCGGTAAGCCATATTCTCCACAGGTATCACAGGCTGGTTCAAAGGATTATGTATATGTTAACCAGTTAGGACTACTTATTAAGGCTGCTGGTAATATAGGGGCTTCAAGTGCATTAGATGCAGTTGTTAGCAATCTTAGCAATAATGAAACTATTAATGCAGCATTAAAGCAGCTTACAGAAGGAAGCCAGTCATTAACAGACGGACTTGGTGAACTTGTTAAGAATAACGATACACTTAACGCAGGTGCATCACAGCTTAATGCAGGACTTGCACAGCTTAGTGGTAACAATGATACACTTAATGGTGGTATAGCACAGATAAGCGCAGGACTTGCACAGCTTAGCGATAACAATGATACACTTAATGGTGGTATAGCACAGATAAGTGCAGGACTTGCACAGCTTAACGACAATAATGATGCACTTAACGGTGGTATTGAACAGATAGCTGGTGGTTTCAGCACACTTAATTCTAACAATGAAGCTTTAAGAAGTGGTTCTACACAGCTTGCTGATGGAACATCAACACTTAAGTCATCTTCTGTAACTTTAGCAGATGGCGTAACACAGCTTAATGATGGTGCTATAACACTTAAAGATGGTATGGCAGAATTCAATGAGACAGGTATTAAGGCTATTACAAGTCTTGTTGGAGATGATGCTGATACAGCAGTAGATACAATCAAGGAAGTAATCAAGCTTGGTCAGAATTACAACACATTCCTTGGTAAATCAGATGGTAAGGACAATTCAGTAACATTTATATATAAGACAGCTGAATTAACTAAATAAGCTTACTTTTCCAAAACTCTCATATATAAATTATGCCGGCCAGGTCGGCGGAAAGATTAATAATCTTTCAAAAAATCCCCACAGAAGTTCATATCTGTGGGGATTTTACTATGCAGTCAGTGTGTTATAGGTTACGCTGTTAGACAGCATAGCTATATGTTAATATAATTACATAGACATTATAAATGCTATGATATGCTTTTAAAATAATCTTCAAGCCTTGTAAATGTCTTAATAAGTACGGCGGCTTCATCTTCGCTTAAATCGTCAGTTATATGTTTAATCATATCCCGATGAAATCTCATATGGTGAGTGTATGCCGCATTACCCTTTGGTGTGAGGGAAGCATATACGACACGGCGGTCTTCTTCACTTCTTGTCCTTATTACATATCCCTTTTTAACAAGTCCGTTAATGCCGACTGTAAGAGTTCCCATAGTCACGCCTAAGGCCTTGGATATTGTTCCCATAGTGCGTGGCTCTTTAATTCCGATAGCTTCAATTATGTGCATATCAGTAACTGTGATGTCAGAAAATTCATCTGTAATTAAAGCCTTTTCTTCAATGTTCATTATATCATTGAATAAAGTTACTAAAATAGAGTTCAATGATTCGTAAATGTCCATAGGTATTACTTTCCTCGCTTCAAAATATTTTTAATTATACAATGAAATGGTGTGTTAATGCAACAAAATACTGCGGTATTTATGAGTTAATGCGTTAAATACAATTTGCAATTTTATAGGATAAGTAGTATCATTAAATGGAGTATTATTTTGACAATATAGAGCAATAAAAGTACAGATTATTGCCATAAAATATTACTTAATATCAGGTTTAAAGTTTAATGATAGATGGAGGCACGTATGAAGTTCATAGCAATTGGCGAATTGATGTTAAGATTGTCACCACCTAACTATGAGAAGATAGTTACAACCCACAATTTCATAGTTAACTATGGTGGAGCAGAAGCCAACGTAGCAGTTTCACTCGCTAACCTTGGTGTAGATTCAACATTTTTTACAGTATTACCTAACACAGACCTTGGTAAGTCTTGTATCAACTACCTTAAGGCTAATGATGTACACACTAAGCACATTATCAAGTCTGACGGAAGAATGGGACTTTATTACCTTGAAGAAGGTGTTTCAGTAAGACCTTCACAGGTAATATATGATAGAGGAAGCTCAGCATTTGCTGAATATGATTATAAGGATGTAGATTTTGAGAACATCTTAAAGGATTATGACTGGTTACATTTAAGTGGCATCACACCAGCTCTTTCATATAACTGCCGTCGTCTTATAGATAAGGCTATCAAGGCAGCTAAGAAGCTTGGACTTACGGTAAGCTTTGATCCTAATTTCAGAAGTACATTATGGTCTTTTGAAACAGCAAGGGATGTACTCAGCAGATATCTTCCATATGTAGATGTACTTATAGGTATTGAGCCTATCCATGTATACAATGCAGATGGTACAGATGTTAAGGACGGCCTTACTATGGATCCATCATTTGAGGATATGGACAGAGTATTCAAGGCTATTGATGAGCAGTACCATATGAAAGCAATTGCAAGAACAGTACGTTATGTTCATTCAGGAAGTAATAACTCTCTTAAGGCTTTCTACTATGCTGACGGAAAGACTTACGAAAGCAAGACACTCAATTTTGAGATTGTTGACCGTGTTGGTGGTGGAGATGCATTCTCTTCTGGTCTTATCTATGCTCTTATGCAGAATGACTGGAAGCACGAAGATATCGTCAATTTCGCAGTAGCTTCTTCAGTAATGAAGCACGCTATCCGCGGCGATACTAACATCACAAGCGTTGACCAGATTAAACGACTTATGAATAATGCTTCATTTGATGTGCAGAGATAATAAGCGTAGGTCATACAGAAGGAAGGTCTAAGGAAAATCAGTACTTGAATAATGATTTTCCCTAGACCTTCTTCATATGAGATTAATAACAGATAGATTATGGTTAATATACCGGAGGATATATGAAAAAAATAAAAGAACTTATGCCGGAGGCATATGATTTTAATGGAAAGCTTTCATTAAAACAGGCGATACCACTTGGACTTCAGCACGTTATGGCGATGTTTGTAGGAAATCTTACACCGTTGCTTATTATTACAGGAGCCTGTGGTATTGGAGCAGGAAGTGAGTATGCATCTATTCAGGTTGCACTTTTACAGAATGCTATGATTATAGCTGGTATTGTAACACTTATACAGTTGTTTTCAATTGGACCTGTTGGAGGCAAGGTGCCTATTATTATGGGTACAAGCTCTGGATTTATCGGAGTATTCAGCAGTATAACAAAGGTTATGGGAGGCGGAGTATTAGCCTATGGTGCAATTATGGGAGCATCCATTATAGGTGGTCTTTTTGAAACTGTGCTTGGTGCATTTATTAAGCCTTTAAGAAGATTTTTCCCATCAGTTGTAACAGGAACTGTTGTGCTTTCTATTGGACTGTCACTTATTTCTGTTGGTATCAATTCATTCGGTGGTGGAAACGGGGCTAAAGACTTTGGCTCATTAGAGAATCTGTTTCTGGCGTTTGTTGTGCTTATTGTTATATTATTCGTTAAGCACTGGACAAAGGGATATCTTAGTTCATCATCTATACTGATTGGAATTATAGTTGGTTATATTGTAGCAGCTATTATGGGCTGTGTGCTTCCACATACAGCAGTTAATGCTGAGGGAGTTGAATATACTAAGTCATGGGTACTTAACTGGAATAAGGTTGCAGAAGCTAAGTGGATTGCGATTCCTAAGTTCATGCCAGTTAAGCCAGTGTTTGACTTAAGAGCAATACTTCCTGTGCTTGTTATGTTTGTTGTAACAGCAGTAGAAACTGTTGGAGATATATCAGGTGTTATGGTCGGTGGAGTAGGAAGAGAAGCGACAGATAAAGAACTTTCAGGCGGAGTTATGTGTGATGGTTTAGGTTCATCGCTTGCAGCACTTTTCGGTGTGCTTCCTAATACATCATTCAGCCAGAATGTTGGCCTTGTTGCAATGACTAAGGTTGTTAACAGAATTGCACTTGCATCTGGTGCTGTATTCCTTATATTATGTGGTCTTATTCCTAAGCTTGGAGCATTAATATCAATCATGCCACAGTCAGTACTTGGTGGTGCGGCAGTTATGATGTTCTCATCAATTATTGTAAGTGGTATCCAGCTTATCACTAAGGAGCCGCTTGATGCAAGAAGGCTTTCTATTGTATCGGTTGCACTTGGTGTAGGCTATGGTATGGGTGTAAGCCCTGCAATCCTTGCACATACACCACAGGCAGTACAGCTTATGTTTGGTGAGTCTGGTATTGTTCCAGCAGCATTTGTAGCAATATTACTTAACATAATTCTTCCTAAGGATAAAGCTGAGGAAACGGTTAAAGAAGTTGTTTCAGAAGAAGCAGCAACAATAAAGGAAAAGGCTGTAACTAAATAAGGTACAGCAATTAGCGAAGATACCGGGAAAGACGAATAAGGTCATCAGGAGTATCAATATCATATAATTCATATTCATCCTGTGCAGGAACTAAAACAACCTGTGCAGGATGTTTTTTTGCAATAAAGCCGCCACCCTTGCCCTGTGGAAGTGTAAGGAGCTCATTATAATAGCACTCAGGAAATATTACTGGTGCGCCTGCGTTTTCGTTGAAGGCAAGCCGGCATATCTTATTATTATTATTAATATTATTATTATTGAAATAATTATTATTGGCATTGCTGGATTTATCTGTGCTGTTACAAGCAAAATAACTGCTGTTGTAGTAAATAAAT
>OMCQ01000738.1_pt1 | contig 16533 bp, 25 predicted proteins | sample 1673761 | NCBI WGS metagenome assembly OMCQ01 (sample SAMEA103958126, study PRJEB25191) | human gut metagenome | reverse complement strand
CCTGCGTTTCGGTTCCCATCCGTCCAAGATTTATTTCTTAGCGCAAAAAGCCTTCGCAGGCATCTACGACAATGCAACGGTCAAGAAATGGCTCTACACCTTCTTCCGCCGCTTCTTCCAACAACAATTCAAACGCAGTTGCCTGCCAGACGGCCCCAAGGTCGGCTCCGTCAGCCTCTCACCACGTGGTGACTGGCGTATGCCGAGCGATGCGGTGTCGCGACTCTGGTTGGAAGAGATAGAACGGATCAACATATAGATACCGGACCGATTCACCCGACAAAGATACGAAACCATAAAAAAGCAAAGTCGATTAGAGTCGATTAGAGTCGATTAAAATGACTGCTAAAACGATTTTTATTGGTATTCATTGTTTTATTGATAGCTATGTCTATTTGCAAAAAGCCCGTAAGGCAATAGGAATCATTAAATTAGAACAGCAAAAGGACAGATGGTGTCCTTTTGCTGTGTCCATTCCCTATATATAATAACTAAGTATTTACTGATTACTAAAGAAAGAGGTAAATATATGCGTAAAAATATAAATAATAACCAGGTAGTTCTGTTTGAAATTCCAAAGACTGAAATTTCAGATGCAAATGGCGTTGGATTTTCAAAAGCAACAGTATTGGCAAAAAGTAACCTGGGTTTATATGCGCAAAGAATTTTGCGTGTATGTGCAAGCCAAATTCGTGACGATGACCCAGATGATAAAATTTATAGCTTTAATATTCCTGATTTTGCTGAATTTTTTGGGCTCTCAACGGATAAGATACACGCTAAATTAAGAAACGCCTTATACGAATTACGTTCCAGCACAATTATATTGCCTATTGATAGGGGCAGGGTAACGGGGTATATAAACTGGGGACATATATTTGACGGCAAAGTTGATATAAGTTTTGACCCAGTTTTAAAACCACTCTATCAAAAAAATCTTAGTGGCAAATATCCACTGCGTTACATACGCGGCTTTGCATATAGTTATACTTATAGATTCTATGAACTGTTTTTATTAAAATTACAGCAAGAAGGAAAAGATAACAAAGTTAAATTTTATATCACGATTGATGAGCTGCGAGAATGGTTGAGAATTGAAAAAGCATATAAAAATTATGCTGATATTCGCAAACGTATAATAATTCCGATTGTAGCTGATATTAATGGCCGGAAATTTAACGTAACCAGCAAAATAATTGAGAATGATTATTGCAACTTACTGGTATCATACAGTGAAGTTAAAAAGGGCCGAAAAATAGTTGGGATTGACTTTGAAGTAATCCGTAAGGATGACACTGATATTATCGAAATACAGGCTTTTGATACGGTCGATTTTGAACAGCTTGATGAAAAAACACGTAAGGCCTATGAAATGTTTACTAAATGGCGTGTTGCACAGATAACGATAACAGAAGCATACAAAAAATTTGGTGCTGAAGGATTTTATAAAATTTACTTGAATGTTGAAAACGCAATAAAGACTAATAAAGTAAAAAATAAAACATCATATGCAGCACAATGCTTAAGAAATGGTTATATGTGGTCTGAAGAAAAAGAAGAACCAAGCATAGTTGAACAAAAAGAAAAAATTAAAAAGACTTTCGAGGATATTCAGCGCACAAATGAAATCAACGCATTGATTTCAAAATTATCAGATGATGATAAACAAAAAATCATTGATGATATTTTGAACAACGATAGTAGCGTTACCAGAATGTTTGTAACTGGAAAATCGTTTGACGAATTAATTAAATTACCAATGGGGCGTTCTATTGTTATAGAATATCTAAAAAAGAAATAAATAAGAAAAGCTGGCATTAATATGCCAGCTTTTTTTATACTTTTATGACAATTTGTATCTAATTGTAAAGAAAAAAATGACAGAAAAAACAAAAAGTCAGAACAGTAAAAAAATATAATGATAACTATGACAAAAAGTAACTGTATTAAAAAGATATACTAAAATTTGTTGTCGAAAAATTTAAAAGTAAATAACTATGACAAAAAGTAACCGATAAAATTTCAAGTAAAAATATATCATAAACAAATTCTATACAGCTAAAAGTAAATTTATTAATAGTTAATTTTAGTATATTATGACAAAAAGTAACCAAAAAATAGATGCTGAAAAACAGCATTATTCCTGAATCTAAGTTGTTATGACAAAAAGTATCTGCATTTAAAGATTGATATATATATTAATGCTAAACAGAAAAAAATCAAAAATAAGTATTCTACAATAACAACTATGACAAAAAGTATCTTAAATTAATTTAACAAAAGAGAACTGGATGGAAGTTATTTATAATCATTTAATTATGACAAAAAGTAACCACCATAACTAATAAAATGGACGATACATAAAAATTTAAAATTTACTACTTTACCTTGGTGAAATGTGCATTTTTCAAAATAACGATTTTAATGCTTTACCCTGGGAAAGTTTTTAACAAACTAAAGTGCGTTTTTTACTTCTATAAACCACTTACCATCATCACAAAAGAGGTAATAATCTTTATTGCCAGTACGGCAGGTGTAGCGCATTCCTTGACCACCATGTTTTAAAGATGCTGCCGGGCGTGCGTCAATAATTTTATCAATCGAGATTTTTTTTTCATGCCAAATAAAAGACTGCGGAAAAATTTTTCCGGTGCCGGCTTCAAATTTAGCAACTACTTCTAAAAATTTTTGTTCCATAGCTGATGTTCCTTTCGTTTTATCTAAAATAAGAATAAGGATGAATAACATGGTCATCTTTTGGATTTATACGCAGACTGTTATCTAATAAGGATGCGGCGCGCAAAATTACATCATGACCAAACCTGTGCCGAAGCTGGTCAACTGCTTTTGCCAGTTTATCTTTTTTATCCGTCTTGTCTGACAAAAATAAATCAAGCTGGATACCGGTATCAGACGTTACTAGGTTAATACCACGAACACTCAAAGAACGCAGGTGCTTGCCGGCGTAAAAATCATAATTCCTATATAAAAGCTGCATAGCAGCGTTGATAATGTCCTCAGAAAAATAAGTGGGGTAGGGGAGCTGCTGCTGCCTGGTTATGGTGTAAAGCGTATTATCCCTTAAAGTTATTTCAACGCCGGTGCATTTTAAGCCGTTTTCGCGTAAACGTGCGGCAACAGATTCTGCCAGACAAATAAAAACTAACTTAGCATCATCGGCATTTGTAATATCACGCGGTGTAGTAACGCCATTACCGATGCTTTTTATTGCACTGCGTTCGTCTATAATGCGTACTGGGGAACTGTCCAGGCCGCGCGCGAAATCGGATAAAATCAGTCCCCAACGGCCAAGCGCTAATTTTAACAATTCAGGGTCACGTGCGGCCAGGTCACCAATAGTATATATAGCGCGTCTATTTAATTTATATGTTGTTGCTTTGCCAACGTAAAGCAGCTCTGACACGGGTAGCGGCCAAACTATATTCTTATAATTTTCTTTTGTAATGCAAGTTACGGCATCCGGCTTTTTGTAATCACTGCCGAATTTGGCAAAAATCTTATTCCAAGATACGCCAATACTTACAGTAAGTCCCAGCTCCTCTTTCATGGTTTGGCGGATTTTTTCGGCAATTTGCAGTCCGGAGCCGAATAAATTTAATGAACCAGAAACGTCTAACCAACATTCATCAATGCCAAAGGCTTCTACCTGATTAGTGTACCTATAATAAATTTTCCTGGCAGCCCGGCTAAAGCGCAGGTATTTATCATAATGAGGCAGAACGCAGATAAGGTCAGGTACTTTATTTTTGGCTTGCCAGATGGCTTCACCTGTTTTGACACCGCGCTTTTTTGCCGGCATATTTTTAGCCAAAATTATGCCGTGCCGGTTTGCCGGATCACCGGCAACTGCTACAGGTTTATCGCGCAGTAATGGATTGTACAAGCATTCTACTGACGCATAAAAATTATTTAGGTCAACGTGTAATATAGTTCGCATGGTGCTTTCCTTTTAATATTATAACAAACGTGAGTTTGTTATAATACATTATAAACCGAACAAACAAGAAAAGCAAGAAAAAAACTGGCTGAAAATTACAGCCAGTTTTTATATTATAGTTTCATCATTTTAGCAGCACGGTATATATGTTGTTTACGTACTTTTTTATTTTCGCTTCCAGATACCATGCTGCAATCTAAAATAATCAGAGATAAATTCACGGAATTATTTTCGTATGGAACAATTAGATAGGATTTGAAGTCTGAATTTTTCCATGCCCGGCATGAGCCTAAACCTTTATAAGAACGAAAAGTGTAAGGTAATTTTTGCACTTTTTCTTTAATACGTGGATTTTTACGTTGAAATTTATTCATTTTAAACTTCTCACATTCTGTTTATTGATTTTTTGTGGAATTATTTTTGGCTTTAAGTACTCTTTTAATTGTGGCTTGCATTTGTTTGTCACTTAAATTTTGTTTACTTTTTTTAAAATTATTTAAAATTTTTTCTACATAACTAAGGAAGATTTTATCGAATTTAGTATCTCTAATTTTAATTGTTTTGCCAACTTTATTAGATTTCAGGCTATTATAATGGCCCCAAATTGTAAAAATGAATATTAAATGAGGGACTTTTAAGAAAAATAAACCACACTCAAATGTATCTTCTTTATCAAAAAAAGAGAAATCAGGCGCAACAGAATTCATATTAAAAAAATCATGAAGATTATCATCTGTTGTATTTATATTGTCATATGGAATAATAAACATTCCATAGTTTTTTATAGCTTTGTGATCTTCTTGTAATAAATTAAGACGCCAATCATTTAGAAGGTTTTCTAATTTTTCCATTTCTAATGGTGTTATTTCTAAAGGATATGATTCGGAAGATGTTTTATTCTGTTCTAAATAATATTTGATGTAGCGCCATACAAAAGATAATATAAAATAACGAAGTTCATCATTGTCTGAATTTAAAGTATATAAAATATCTTTATCTATGTAATGATTGTAGATTTTTTCTGAAAAGTACTTTTCATATTTGCTAAATAATACTTCGCAATCTTGGCATAAAAATTTAGTTTTAATACCATCTTGTTGAGGTTTGTTGACATTAATGCCATTTCTCATAGTTTTGGTTAGAGAAAGTTTTTTTAATTCTTCATAAAAAAATTTTGGTATTATATGGCTATTTCTTAAAATGTCGTTTTTTTTACACAGTCTGCATGAAGATGACATAAGATACTACCCTTTCTGTTCATTTTTACAGTAAAACTAAAAAACGGCATCGGTATAGTTGCGCACCTATAATCCGTTGCCGGTTTTCAGCAAATTTTTCATCACAGGAGTTCCTAAATTATTATAACGAAAAAAACGGACACGTTCGCTATTTTACTATAAACTTTCAATTATTGTCAAATTAAAGGAACAAGTTGAAAGTTAGTTATGGTATCTCTTTTTAGATATCAGTATCTTTTAAATCATTAGTAATGGCTTCAAAAAACTCCGGGGACCATATATCTAATACCTGCGGATTTTTAATAAACGGCAGTACGTCCTGTTTTGCCTGTTTAAAATCAATTTTATAAAACCGCTCATTAAGAATGTTTTTTACATCTTTAAGGCTTATCTGTTCATCAGCACGCAAAAAACCACTGTCTATTAACCTGGCTTGCAGATGCGGTAAATTAAACTGAGATTTTCTGGTCAGATAAAAAACATAGTCGTAAAGGTCTCTGCCTTTTACGCGGTTTTTCCAGCTGCGGCATATTACTGCATGGAGCTTGCCGGCAAAAAGAGAAGGTTCGTCATAAAGGCGTATGGCATAAGGTATAGGCACCATGCGGTATTTGTTTTCATAATTGGCAAAGCCAGGGGGATTAACATCTACTTCCAGTTTAATTTTTATAAGCTCGCCGGGAGTTATGGTATTAACAAAATCGTTATCGGCATAGAACAATAGTAAATGTTCTTTGGTACTGCCTTTTAAGAAAGCGGATTTAATATCAGAGTCTTTAGTTTTGGTTTTGGTTTCAATTTTAAAATTAAAACCGTAAGAGTTTACTTCTTTTTCCAGCATACCGACATAATCATCAAGATTAAAAGCCTCATTTTTGCCATCTAACGAAAAATCTAAGTCTTCAGAGAATCGGTCGAGGCCGTAAAAAATGCGCAGAGCAGTTCCGCCGTAAAAAGCAGCATGTTTAAAAAAATCGGTACGGGACAGGCCGCAAAGGACTATTTCCTGCATTACTTCTTTTAATGCGTTTTTCTTATCTGTAATAGATACGGCCGGATAAGCTGCAAGCATCTGATTTATTATCGGTTCCATATTTTACCTCCAAGAGCAATTAACAATTTTAAATTACGCACATGATATAAGGGAGCCAGTTCAGATAAAGTTTTAAAATTAAGCTTTTTTAACATTTCCGGTTCGATGCGCAGGTCATCATATAAAAGTTCCTGTAATTCCTTTTGGTTTTTTACAGGCGGCAGCTTATAAAGTTGGTCACACAGCGCTTTTTCTGCCGTGGCCAGTTGGTAGCTGTAACCGTTTTCAATACATAATTTAATTTCGTATGGGTAAGCTCCAGCCGGAATATCGCGGTAAGTAAATATGCCAAAAGGAGTTTTATGTAATTTTGCCTTTTTTTTATTGAATGTAGCACAGGTATATACGTTTACTCTTTCAGGTATTAAATTGTGCCAGGAGAGAGCGTACTCGAAGGAAATATAAGAGGGACTGTAAATAGTGCTGGCAAGTAAATATCCAGGGATGTCTGTATTGGTTTCATATATGCCGCGTGTAACAGGAGTTAATTTCTTATCGCGGATAAGACGTTGTATTTTTGTCCGGATATTAGAATAGCCTTCAGCAGTTAATTTATCATTTAATTGTTGCATTGTTAAAATCATCAGTTTTCACCTCTTAGTATCATTATATGATACAAAAAGGTGAAAATCAATCAAATTTACTATATGTTTTGTGGATCGCCAACGTAAAAGGTAAAAAAAGCTACGCTTTTTTTCTGAACTTAAAAGGTAAGCAGCTCTTAGGAGCTGCTTTTTATTTAATTAGGCAGGAAACGCTTCCTTGTCTTGCATTTTATCCGTTTGCGCTTTTAAAAAGCAAGGGTAGTACGGAGCGCGGCTGTGCGCGCCCTTGCTTTTCAAGCGCTGCCGGATTTCATGCAGCCACGGAAGCGAAATAAACACCACGCAGAGGGTGGGCTGATGCTGGTGAGAGGGCTGCTGTACGCAATATAGGTATGCCTGTATACTGCTACCGAATTATATTATAGGAGTGTGTCCAAATGAACAGAATTGAAATCACAGCAAGACTTACGAGAGACCCGGAAATTCTTTTTACAAAAAACGGAAAAGTTGTTGCCAAGTTTGCCGTTGCTGAAAATATTTATGATAAGGCAGAGCAGACTACTAAACCACAGTTTTTTAATGTAGTCGCTTTTGGTAAAATTGCTGAATTAATCGGTAATACGTTGAGTAAAGGTAATAAAATCCATATCGGTGGCAATTTAGAGTTACGGCAATATGAAAAAGAAGATGGCACAAAAGGCATTTGGGTACAAATTCTTTTAAGAGAATTTGAATATTGTGAGAAGAAAGAACAACAGGCAGGGCAACCGAAACAGGAAGCAAAGAAAGAGCAGGTGGCGTAAATGGATATACCGCATATTTTAGATAACGGCAAAGATATTGCCTTTTACTGCGCAAGGCTTGAAGGAAAGACCACATTAACAGCCTGCGAGGAACTTTGCCCACGGCATAGCAGTTGTGATACCGTTGCAATAGCAAATGATGAACTGGCAAGCTATGAAAGAAGCGAAAAAACAGGTTATGGGCTTGAAGAACTTATCCGAAAAGCTAACTGCAAGAACTATGCCGAATTTGTAATCTTTCTGTATGATATAGGTGCTTTAGCCTGCAAGGAAAGCGAAATGGAACGCATTGTTGAAGCACTGGACGAAATCGACAGCAGTGAATGTCATTAAAAAATAAAGGTATGGGGGCAAGCCCCATACCTTTAAAAAAGAGGTAATGGTTATGATTCAAATAAATATGACGGAAAATTTTTTAAAACAGCAGGTTAGATGTCTTGATATGTTATCAGAACTTATTGTATATGACAAAGAACACGGCACACCACCCGAAAATTCTAAAGTGCTGGAAGCCTTTATTGATACACAGCGTAGGGCGTTGGATATGGCAAGTAAATTACTTGAAAAACATAAACCTGCATTGGAAGAAGCAGAAAAAACGGAGCGGGAAAAACAGAAGAAAGAAGCTGCAATCGAAGCAGCTAAACGTAAGGAGAAACAAAAAGAAGAAAAAGTTAAAGAAGATTTGAAAAAAGCCCAAGAGGAAGAAATCAGCCTGTTTTGTTGTAAGGAAGAACCAATACAGGCAGATGAAGCCGAAGATGAAGTAGTAGATGACGGTTACAGTTTTGAAGAAAATGATTAAAAGGGGATAGAGTAAATGAGAACGATTGCATATACAGAGTTAAGCCATTATAAAAGAGGTAATTGTTTTAATATTGGCAAGTGGATAGGCTCAAATTTAACATTATATATTAGCGGGAATAATTTTGAGGGGTATAATGCGCAATGCCGTTTGTGCTCCGCAAGATTTTCCTTTAACCGAGGGGCAAGTATTTTCCGGCGCAGAGAGGTTGTTTGCCCTGCTTGCGGAGCAGTACATAATATAGATAACATAATGTATTCACCGCATTATGAACAGCATATGCCTTTTGATATAGAAATTAAAATTATAGAGTTTAAAGAAAAGGTTGAGATGCGGATAAAATATTTTAGCAACGCATTAAATAACTTTTATTTCTTTCGGAACAAAGAAATATTTACCTTTGATGTGAAAAACCGTAAAACTATGTGGCAAAAAACAGAAAGAGGATATAAAACTAATTTAGATAAAACCGTTGACATTAGTTATATTACGGAAGCTTTCCCACTAATGGAGCGTGAAAGCATAATATATCTTATGCGGGATAGTTTTTATACCATTGGTGACAATTTAAAAATAACATTAGATAAATTGTATAAAAGTATTAATAAGTTATTGAAAAATAACGGATATAAAGCACAAAAATTTAAAGTACGTGGTGATAAATTTTATTACTTTGGTGGGAATATCCTTAATCTGGCGCACCGCATAAAATTTATTGATTGCCACAATATGAATAAGTTTGCAAAAACTAACTGTATGAGCTGGCTGTTGAAATTATCATTGAATAATGACTGGGAAAGAGCAGTTTATGCGTTGCAGGAAAAAACACAAAAACCATATTTAGATTGTGTGCTTAAATACTTCGGTTTGCCTGCAAAGCCGCTTGTTAAAAAATTATTTTCATTAGAGAAAATAGAAAATTTAAAACTGGCATTTTTAAATTTTCCATATGATGAAGCGGCAACGGCTTTAAACATTTTTCAGAAAATAAATTATTATGAAAACGATAAAAAAGAACTGTTTGTTAAGGCTTATAAAACAATGAAGCATATATATCCGAAACTGAAAGTAAAAGAATTATGGGAAAATAAATTTTGGGCAGACACTTATTTAATGCTGCATGGAGCAGAAAATAAAATTTTAAAACGGATGTATCTACAAAAAATCACTTTTGGACGGCTGCACAATTTTTTATCGAAAGAAATAAGAAATTCATCTTATCGCAGGCAATTTTTTGATATACCAAAAGATATCATTAACCGTATGGAAATGCAGCTTAATTTTTATAGTACGAAGGTAATAAATTTTCACAAACAACTTGTTTATGCCAGTGAAACTTTAAATAATTGTGCTGTTAGCTATAATGAAAGAATTAACAAGAATTTACAGCTTGTAACGGTAGCTGATGATAATGGCAAGTTATTGGCATTGCTTGAAATTAAAGAATGGAAATTAGTACAGGCAAAATTATGTAATAACAAACCAGTATCACGCAATCCCGAAGTTTTAAAGGTGGTTTTAGAATTTGCGGATAAATGCAAAATTAAAGTTGCAACAGATGATGTGCTTGTAATGGAAAATAATATAACAGCGGTTGCTTGACGGTAGGCGTGGCAAAAGCCGCGCCGCCTTTAATGGATAACAGGGGATTTGATTAAATTTTTAATGAAATCCCCTGTTTTGATTATAAATAAGGATGCAAAACCTGAAGATTTTGCTTTTACGGTGCGGACGTTTAAGCCTGTAAAATAAGCTGCTTGCCTTTCGGCTGCGCCCTGTATTTTGCAGGCTTATGCCCGCACATATACACCAAAAGCAGCCTAAACCGCCTGCTTTTTGGTGTTGAAATAGGAAGCGACAAACAGACTGCAAGCAAGCTGCGCTTGCGTGCAGACTGTTTACCGTGTCGCTTTAAGCACATTTACAAATTTATTGCGGCTTCCGGCTCTGCGGAGCCGCAAAAATTTGCAAAAGTGCAAAGTGCGCCTTTATCTTTTATTACATTAAGGTAGGCGCACCAAAATAAGGTAGGCACACATGTGCCATTTTTATGTTTTCAACCGCTTTTCTGACGTCCATTTTAACGGTGCGCTGCTTTTTTGACAAGGATAAAACAAGCAGCTTCGCTGTCCTTGCCAAAAAATTGCTTACCGTTTTTAAAATGCCCGCGAAAAGCGGTTGAAAAACAATCGCTGTGAGGGGAACGGTGCAAGGGTCACAAACCTTTCCGAACCCACGGCAAAACGAAAGGAAGTATGTAGAATGAGCAAATATGTATTACTTAAAAACAACGGAGCTGTTGAAGTGAAGGAACTGGATAATGGAATTAACCTTGAAACTATGTATAAGTGGATTGGTAATGACTGCCGGTGTATTGATATAGCGGAAAGCGTTATCAATAAAAAAATGGGCTGTAACATTCTTTTGATTTTTGATGATGAGTTTTTACTCAATAATTTAGACCCACAGCCAAATAAAATAGCCAGTCTGCTTTTTGGGTACAGCATACGGACAAGCGACTGTTTATGCGGTAATGTTATCATTGCCAAAGCTGATGAAGATGAAACTGTTGGCTTTACAGATGAAGAAATTGAAAAGCTGAAAAGGCTTATAAAAATTGCCGAAAATTTTGTTCCGATAATAAAATTTAAGGTGCAGGAGCCGGGTGTGACTTTTATACCGGGCAATTATTAAGATAGTATGTGTACAGCCTTTTTAAGGCTGTACACCATTTAATAACAAGGGGGCAGATTATGTGGCAGGAAAGATTTACGGAAATGCAGGCAAAAGTAGATAAGTTTTTAAGGGCATATAAACAGGATTTTGAAGTAGATAAGGAAAGTATTTTGGAAGCACCGGATGACACTTTTTTATGGATGCTGCGAGAAACCGGAACACAGCTTGTTAATTTAACGGAAGTCAAAAACGGTAAATATAAAATAACTGATACGGCATTATACTATTTTTATCAGCAAGGCACGCCTTATCAGATGTATATTGTAAATGCCAATGGATTAAAAAGGCTTTATAAAAATGGTATTGTAAAATATCTTGGTTAAAATTGGAGAAAAATAATGAAAGTAAAAATTAAAATCACCGAAAAATTAGTTCGTACAATTTCCGTAACATCAAATAGCGTGGAAGAAGCAAAAGAAAAGGTTAATAATATGTACCGTTCTGGTGATATTGTGCTTACTGCTGATGATTTTGTAGGTTATACGATAACAAGGGCGTAATAAAGCATGGGACTTTAATCTATTACAAATACCATACTTCCGAAAATATATGGATGAATTTTCGGAAGTATGGTAAAATTTAATTAAAGGTTGGTGATGAAAAATGAGTAGTATTTTAACAGCAGAAAAAATTGTGCCTATTAGCAACTTTAATAAAGAAGGAGCAACAAAAATATTTGATGATGTGAAAAGACAAGGTACAAAATATGTTTTTAAAAATAATTTACCGGAATGTGTTTTAATATCTCCGGAAAAATATGATAATTTGTTAGAACGGTTATTTGATATGGAGTTATACATTGAAGCTATGGATAGGATAAATAATCCGGAAAGGAAAATATATTCTTCTGAAGAAGCAATGAAAATTTTAGGCATTACTGATAAAGACCTTGAAGATGTAGAGGTGGATTTAGAGTAATGGCTTATAATGTAAAGTATGATAGCAGAGCAATAGATGACCTTTCTAAAATAGATAATTCTTCAAAACAAATAATATTAAAAACGATAAACAGAGTTGCCGAAAATCCTTTACCTCGTTCTGAAGGTGGTTATGGCTGGCCGCTTGGAAATAAGCACGGCATGAACTTAACCAATCTGCTTAAAATAAAAATGCGTGGTATCGGGTACAGGGTAGTTTATCAGTTAAAAAGAACAGAAAAAAGTATGGAAATTATTGTTGTTGGAGTACGCGCTGATGAAGAAGTTTATCAGTTAGCCTTTGAACGTGTTTTAAATAAATAAAAATCTATGTTGACGGCAGCGTTAAAAATAAAAACTATCCTGCGCAGAATATAATTAAATTATCTGCCGGAGAGGAGACTGGATAATGGATATTATAAAAAATTTTTTGCCGAATAATACCAATAAAAAAATTTATGCAGTGATGTCACTTGATTATTTTATGCAAGTGACCATTGATGAATATATAAAACCTGCAAATTACAGCCTTGATGACTATACAGCTAAAATTTTGCTGGATAAAGTAGAATTGACTGCTGATAAAAAAGTAAATTTTACTTTTCTTTGCGAACTTAAAAACAATGAGCAAAAAGCCGGTGAGTATACATTGACGTATACCTATCCTGAACTTAAAGAACTGGACTGTATAAAATTTATCGGTTATTCTGACGAAGAACCGGACGTATTTATGAAAGATTTGAAAGAAACTTTGAATACATTGAAATATTAATAGGTTAAATAAAAAGACCGGCTGCAAAGCCGGTTTTTGTGTATTTATTTGAACGTATATTTAATAAAAAATGAAAAACGTTTACCAGCACCAGTATTAAGGCTCGGTAAACGTTTTTTATTTATAAGGAATAAGGAAGCCGCAGCTCAATGCTGCGGCATTAATATTTTTCCGCTTTCAACGCATCCATTTTAGCGGCACGCTGCTAAATTTGCAAGGATAAAACAAGCAGCTTCGCTGTCCTTGCAAATTTATTGCTTAGCCGCGTTAAAATGCCTGCGAAAGCGGCAAAAAACAAGCTGCAATGAATGGAGGTGTTCAAAGGGCAGTGCTTAAATTGTTAGATTGTGCATATATAAAGCGCATAAAAAAACTCCAGCACCGACAGATGAAAAAACGGTACTGGAACTTACAACGTAAGACAATTATACAGCACTCCGCTAAAGTAGTCAAGTTGCCGCATAGCAATAAATTAAGGAGTGATAAGTATGTTGGTATTAATGTTAGTAGTAACAATGATTGCAATAATGGAAGGATGGAATTTTATTAACGAAATAAATGCTGAAAGAAAGGAAATGGCACAGCGTAATGCAGTATTTAATTCTTTCTATGAAGCAGACAGAAATCTCAAATATTTAAAATAACTTTTAAATATTTTATACAACGCCTGCTCCGGCGGGCGTTGTAAATAAATAGAGGTGGCGAAATGAGGACATTTTATTTTACGGTTAAACACGCACACTGGCGTAATGGAACAACCGTTGCCATAACAGCAGGCTTTGTAATAGCCATTGATGAAGAAGAAGCGAAAAAAATTATTTATGAAAAAATGGGCGAAGATATTTTTGATTTATCGCTTAAAGAAATAAGAAATAATGAAACATTTTTTATTGATTATATATCCGCAGCAGTTTTTAAATAAGGAGAGCAGAAATTAGGGAGAAAACTTTACAATGCCTATTGAATAGGGTATAATAAAATTAATAAAGAAATAAGGAGGCCATTATATGGCATCAATTATTAATATTATAAAACATCTTTCCCGTACTTTTGTACAGGCAGCAACTTTTACAAAAGAGTGGGAAAGGCTTCAGTTAACTAATGATGATTTAAGAAGGCTTGAAGATTTGCTGCTGGAAAACCCTCAAGCGGGGGATGTGATACCAGGAACAGGCAGCATGCGAAAGTTGCGCTTTGGTCTTAATAATAAAGGCAAACGCGGCAGCGCACGGATTTGTTATGTGGATTTTCCTGAAAAGGAAAAGATAGTGTTATTTGCAATTTTTATGAAGAATGAAATTGAGGATTTGGAACAAAGTGAGAAAAATAAGTTAAAGGAGTTGATTAGAATACTGGAAAGGACATTATAATATTATAAAATTAATCAGGTTAAAACTTTAAGAGGATGAATAAGGAGAAACAAGGATGAGCAGAGCATTTGAAATCTTGTCACAAGCTATAGGAGAAGTTATTGAAGACACAAAAAAAGGCAAGGACGGTACTTTGATAAAAAGAAGAAGAAGCAGTATCAAAGTAGCTCCTGTTCAAAAATTTACAGCACAAAATATTAAATTTATTAGAGAGAAAAATGGACTTACACAAAAAAGCATGGCTGCTTATATGGGGGTATCAATTAAAACGGTTGAGGCATGGGAATCAGGAAAGAATGAGCCTAATGGTCCTTCCAGCAGATTGTTGGAACTGATAGATAAAGGTGAAGTAAAAATAGCTGCTATGTAATAAAAAGGAAAGACGTTTACCGGCGCTGATATTAGAGCTTGGTAAACGTCTTTTTTATCTTAATGAATAAGGAAGCCGCAGCATTAAGCTGCGGCATTAATATTTTTCCGCTTTCAACGCATCCATTTTAGCGGCACGCTGCTAAATTTGCAAGGATAAAACAAGCAGCTTCGCTGTCCTTGCAAATTTATTGCTTAGCCGCGTTAAAATGCCTGCGAAAGCGGCAAAAAACAAGCGCTTTCTGAGGGAGGTGAACCGTGATGTGCTAATTGAAATATTTAGGGATGTGCTGGATGTTATGATTAACTTGATAGTGCTGTACAGGCTATTGAGCGAAAATAAATCCAGAACAAAGAAAAAGCCCCGTCGTCGTAATAAGCGCTCCAAGCATAAACGGTAACGGGGTCGTTGAGGGGATGTGGTAACGTCCCCGCATCCCTAAATAGATTATACATCACAAATTATTATGAAGTCAACGATTATAAAACTTGCTGGCATGACCCTGCTTGTTCAGGGGCTTACAAGAAACTGGACGGACTGGCAGGGTGTGCTTTATGGAGTAACCGCAGGTGTATTTTTAAAAACAGTATTAGATAGCTACAACGAAATGGAGAGATAAAAATGTTGACAAACAAAGAATTAGGACAGGCAATTAGAACGGTATTAAAAGAGCATGGCATGAAAAGAACTGACATATCGGTAAGAGTGGCAGGCGGTTATTCGACCGCTGTATATATTACTATTAAAAATCCAAAAATCAGCAGAAGGGAAGTAGAAAAAATTGTTGCGGGCTTTGAAGATGTAGAACGAGACAGCAGGACAGGTGAAATTTTAGGCGGAGCTAATACCTATATATTTGTAGAATATGCGGCAGGGGTTTTTGATGAAGCAATGAAAGCATGGCTGGTAACAGCCGAAAACGCAATGAAAGAAAAAGATGAAGTGGTAAGGATTTTTAACGGGCTGTATTTAACAAGGGATTATGAACTGCATACATGGATAGTAAGGCAGCAGGATAAAAACGATTTTTGCAACATGCGTGCAAACGATACAGCAGATGTTGCAAAACTAATTTATAAATTCGCAGAATTTGGCAGCATTGCTGCGTAAAGGAATTGAGAAGATGAAAATAAAAATTAAAATAACTGAAAAACTTGTGCGCCGTGTGAGCATTGACGCTGAAGATACTGCTGAAGCAAAACGAAAAGCAGAAGATATGTACATGAACGAAGAAATTGTATTGACGGCTGATGATTTTGCCGGTTATACAATAACAAAAGGCTAAAACTAAAAAGGCTGGGCAGTGCCCGGTCTTTTTTTGTTTGGCGCAAGCGGTACGCTTGCGGATATATCTTTAATAATGAAAAACGCGGACGCCAGCCCGCCCATCGAGGGCAGGGGCTGGCGGCTATGGATAACTTTGCAGCACGAGCCTGCCCGCTTAAAGGCACAAACGGCTGCAAAGTTACCCACAGCGTTTAAGCGCTTTGCGCTGCGTGATAATTTAAAAAATTACCCGCTCATGCAAATGAAGACAGGCAGCAGATATTACTTATAAGTGCTAAAAAGAAAAGAAAAATTACCAGGACTTTTTGTTTTACTGCATATATAGTAAAGATTTTATAAATAAATTTTGGCGCGGACGTCAGCCCGCCCATCGAAGGCAGGGCTGACGGCTATGGATAACTTTGCAGCACGAGCTTGCTGGCTTTAAAAGCGCTAACGGCTGCAAAGTTACCCACAGCATTAAGCGCTATGCGCTGCGGGATAATTTGAAAAATTACCCGCTCCTGCTTATGAGGATGAGAAGCAGATATTACTTATAATTGCTAAAAAGAAAAGAAAAATTACCAGGACTTTTTGTTTTACTGCATACATAGTAAAGATTTTATAAATAACTTTTTTCGCGGACGCCAGCTTGCCCAT
>OMCQ01000718.1_pt1 | contig 16940 bp, 11 predicted proteins | sample 1673761 | NCBI WGS metagenome assembly OMCQ01 (sample SAMEA103958126, study PRJEB25191) | human gut metagenome | reverse complement strand
AGCCCAGCCATTGAATGTCCTCTTTGATGGCGTCTACATACTCGGTGTCCTCTTTGGTGGGGTTGGTGTCGTCCAAGCGCAGATTGCACACGCCCTTGTACTTTTCCTTTACCCCAAAATTGATGCAAATAGCCTTGGCGTGGCCGATGTGCAGGTAGCCGTTGGGCTCCGGGGGAAAGCGGGTCTGTATGCTGCTATACACCCCGTCCTCCAGGTCTTTATCAATAAAATCGTGAATAAAATTAGAGTTTTCTCTGATCTCCTCAGCCATGGTACTCCTCCTTGTAGTGCGCCAGTGCGGCGTTTAGTCTGGCTTGTGCGGTCTCTTGCCCCAGCAAAGCCAGTATAGCGTGCAGGTCCGGGGTGTTGGTGCGCCCGGTGAGCGCCACCCGGATCACGGTAGACACATCGCCTACATGGCCCTTGAACGCTGTGGGGTCCTGCTTGTATTCTTTCACATTGGGGGTGCAGCCCACCTGCGGGCACAACGCCTTGATCTTGGCAAACCAGGTGTCTTTGTCGTCTGCGGTGTCCACCAGGTCTTTGTACTGCTCCAGCACCTGTACTGCCAGTGCCGGATTCGCATTGCCGGTCAGGTCGTAGCAGGGGGTAAAGGTTTGGTCGTAGAAATAGCTGATGTAGTCCGCCAGATCACTCCATTTGGCAATGTCCTTGCGGGGCTTTTTGCCGCCCCGGTCAATGCTGAGCACTGCCACCGCGTAGGCCGGATCGCTGTCAAACAGCGCGGCCAGTTCCGGCTGGTGCCGATCGGCCCAGGCGTGGGCCAGGTCAAACACTTCCTGTGCAGTCATTTTGCTGATGACGGTCTTGGACACATCCGTCAGCTTGGCCATATCAAACAGGGCACCGGACACGCTCATTTTCTTTAAGTTAAAGGGGAAGTCTGCCAGGTCTGCTGTGGGGTTGGCACGCCGCCAGTCCTCAAAGTTGGAGTTGGCAATGGTCATCATATATTCGTTGACCGCTGCCGCCGGAATACCCATTTGGTCGTAGTAGGTAACGGCCGCTTCCGGGTCCTTGCGCTTAGAGAGCTTGCGCTTGCCGCCGTTTTCTTCCTTAAGAATGGGGGCAATATGGGCGTATTTCACCGGGCGGAAGCCTAAGAGCTTGAACAGCTGCAGGTGCAGGGGCACAGAGGCGATCCATTCGTCACCCCGCACCACATGGGTGGTTCGCATCAGGTGGTCGTCCACCGCGTGGGCAAAGTGATAGGTGGGAATGCCGTCGGTTTTCAGCAGCATCACCACATACAGCAGCACCGGCCCCAGAAACGCCCCGAGCTGGTCCAGCACCTCCTGGATGCCGAAGCTCTTGCCCACCCCCTCCTGAGAGGCGGCAAAGGACATGATGGTGTCCTTTGCAGGCTTTTTGATGGCCTTGCCCATGCGCTGGATCACCAGCAGGGCACAGGCCCAGATCCAGCCGTGCTCCCCCACCAGGGCCAGGGCCGGCACCGCCAGCACATCCAGCACATAGCCCACGACGGTCATAGGCCAGTAGCGCTTGCTTTTGTCGGTCAGCCTGCCGAATACATACCGCATGGAGTAGCCCACCAACTCTCCCAGGCCCGAAATGAACCCGATGGTCCCGGCAGAGGCCCCCAGCAAGGCCAGATACGCACCCCGGATGCTGGACGCGCCCTCGTGGGTCATGTCCGAAAACAGGCTGACCACGCCGAACAGCACGATGAAGGCCATGGCCTGGGACATTTTCTTTTTCTTACCGCGCATAATGGCTTCCTCCCTGCCGGCTGCTTTTCTCACAGCCCATGATACCCCAGCCTCCCGGTTTGTCAAGGCCCCGGCGAAAAAAAGGAGCCGCCCTGCAAGCAGAGCGGCCCAAGCGGGTGGGATATTGGAAAGCTTCCGATACTTATGATACGCCATTTTGCCTGCCGTGTAAATAGGAACCTTTGTCACATCTGGTCGAACGACAAAAAAATCTTAAATTTTTGTGAATCTCTGCCAAAAATGCCCGTGCCTACTTTTCAAGGCCCGGGCATTATGTTATAATGCGGGTAAGGATAAGGGGAACCATCTCCCCGACCCTTGCCCCGAAAGGGATACCTGCGAAAGGAGCAACCAACTATGAAGTTCACATTTACCTGCAAGAAGATCGCCCTGAACGACTCCATCAAGGACTATGCCGAAAAGAAAATCAGCAAGCTGGATCGGTATTTCCCGGAGGAAGCGGACGCATTTGTGACCTTCGCCGTAGAGAAGAAAAACCGCTGTGTGGTGGAGCTGACCATCCGCGCCGCCAACGGCACGCTGTTCCGCGCCCAGGAGGAGGACCCCGACGGCGACATGCGGGGCGCCATTGACGAGGCCGTTGCCTTTATCGACCGCCGCATCCGCAAGAACAAGACCCGTCTGGCCCGGAATCTGCGGCCCGATGCCCTGGCGTCCACCGTTCCTGCCGAGTTTGACGTGGTGGAGGAGCCGGAATTCGACGTGGTGCGCACCAAGCGCTTCGCCGTGAAGCCCATGACCACTGAGGAGGCCATTCTGCAGATGAACCTGCTGGATCACACCTTCTATGTGTTCCGGAACATGGACACCTCCGCCGTGTGCGTGGTGTATCGCCGCAACAACGGCGGCTACGGCCTCATCGAGACCCAGGACTGATTTGTGTATATACTGCGGGGGCGGACACGAGTCCGCCCCCGTTTTTTGACCGCCAGAATGCCATCACCCACCTGAAGGAGGTGGGCGATGGCATTCTGAGTGTGGAGAGAAACGGTAATGAGGAAGCTGATATCTGTGTGTCAGGACGCGGACTCGCTGTCGTTGACGGCGGCGGCAGCCGCCTGCTTCTTGGCCTTCTTGCTGGCGATCATCGTCTTGATGACCGGAGAGAACAGGGAAACGGCGGCCAGGATGATGAACACGCAGCTAATGGGCCGGGTAAAGAAGGTGCCCACGTCACCGTTGGACAGGATCAGGGCCCGGCGGAAGTTCTTTTCGATCATTCCGCCCAGAATCACGCCCAGGATGATGGGCGGCAGGGCGAAGTCCAGCTTCTGCAGCACATAGCCCGCGATACCGGCAATGATCATCATGTACACGTCGTTGAGGCTGCGGTTGCAGGCGTAAGTACCCACGAAGCAGAAGGTGAAGATCAGAGGCAGCAGGATCTTCTGGGGGATATCCAGCACCCGGGACCACAGCCGGATACCGGCAAAGCCCAGGATACCCATCAGAAGGTTCGCCACAAACAGACCCACGAACAGCATATATACACTGTCCTTATGCTCGGTAAACAGCAGCGGGCCGGGGGCCAGGCCCAGCATGGTCAGGGAACCCAGCATGACCGCCGTACCGGCGTCGCCGGGAATACCCATGGACAGCAGCGGGACGAAGGCGCCGCCGGAGATGGCGTTGTTGCCGCTTTCGGAGGCCGCAATGCCCTCGGGAGAGCCGTGGCCGAATTCCTCCTTGTGCTTGGACCATGTCTTGGCCTGGCTGTAGCTGACCCAGGAGGCGATATCGCCGCCGGTGCCGGGCACCGCGCCGATGAAGGTGCCGATGATGGAGGAGCGGATCAGCGTGGGGAAGATCCGCTTCAGATCGGACTTGGAGGGAAAGACATGCTCAATTTTGACCTTATTCTTTTCCGCTTTATAGCCCTTGGCCATCTCCTCCACGGTGTTCAGGCCCTGGGAGAAGGCGAACAGGCCGATCAGCAGAGGGATGAAGCTGACGCCGCCCATCAGGTACACGGACCCAAAGGTGAACCGGCTGACGCCGCCCATGCCGTCGATGCCGATGGTGGCCAGCAGCAGGCCGATGACGCCGCCGATGACGCCCTTGATGACGGATTTGCCCGTCAGGCCTGCCACAATGCTGATGCCGAACACGGCCAGCGCAAAGTATTCCTGTGCGCTGAACTTCAGGGCTACCTTAGCCAGCAGGGGGGCGAAGATGCACAGGCAGATGGCGCTGAACAGACCGCCGAACAGAGAGGCCAGGGTAGAGATGCCCAGGGCACGGCCGGGCTGACCCAGCTTGTTGGCCATGGGATAGCCGTCCAAAGCCGTGGCAGCGGAGGCGGATGTGCCCGGGGTGTTCAGCAGGATGGCGGAAATGGAGCCGCCGTAAATGCCGCCGCAGAACACACCCAGCAGCATGTACATGCCGCCCATGCCGGAAAAGCTCAGGGTAAAGGGAAGAAGGATCGAGAGGCCCATGACTGTAGACAGGCCAGGCAGAGCGCCGATGACGATACCCGCGAACGTGCCGATAAACACGGCCAGCAGATTCATGGGCAGAAAGACGTTCTGAATCGCAGCCAATACATATTCCACAGCAAGCACCTCACTTAAACAGGATACCCTGCGGCAGTCTGACACGCAGGCCGAACTTGAACAGTGCGTACACAGCGGCCGTAGCGATAACGCCTACCAGGATGGCACGAAGCCACTTTCTCTCACCCAGCACCCACATAACGGAGGGGATGAAGATCACGGACGCCAGGATGAAGCCGCCGAAGCGCAGGACTACGCAGTACACTGCAAAGATCAGCAGCATCCAGTAAATACCCTTCATTTCAGGGGCTTTCAGATTGATAGGAGCTTCATTATTGTCGCGGTAAGCCTTGCTGACAAAGCCTTCAATAACCATGCCGATGGACAGCACCGCCAGCAGCACCGCCAGGCAGCGGGGCCAGATAGCGGAGCCCGGGTCCTGGCCAATGGTATTTGCACCGATGGGGTGCGCGTACTCAGCCGTGGAAACAAAGACGAAAGCGCTGATTGCAAAGAATACCGCCGCAGCTCCGATGTTCCATTTTTTCATAATTCAGATTCTCGCAGCTCGGAGGTGGTGGATAGGGGTCAGTTCAGGGTGATACCGGTGCACAGCTCGGCATACTTGGCGTCGTCGGCCTTCAGCATGTCGTTCAGAGCGGTGCCGGTGAGCTCAACGGGCTCCATGCCCAGGTTGCGGATGGCAGCCTTGTACTCGTCACTGGCAACAGCCTTGGCAAAGATATCGCTCAGATAGTCGATCTTGGCCTGATCGGTGCCGGCAGGAGCGCAGACAACAACCCAGCCGCGGAAGTTGGTGTCGCTGTTCATGGTCTCGGAAACGGTGGGGATGTCGGGATAGCTTTCCATACGCTGGTCAGCCAGGAAGCCCAGCATCTTCAGGGTACCGGCCTCCACCTGGCTCTTGGCAGGCTGCATCTGGGTGAAGGAGGCGTCCAGATGACCGCCGGCCATAGCGGCCACCACGTCGGCGGAGCCGTCGTAGGAAACATGGTTCAGGGTGATGCCGAAGTCACGCTCGAAAGCGATGGCAGCCAGATGGGTGGCAGTGCCCACGCCGGAGTTGCCCACGGTGACCTCACCGGGATGGGCCTTGCAGTAAGCCACGAACTCCTCCACGGAGTCATACTTGCCGTTGTTGGCGGCAACCAGCAGGCCGTAGGGGTCAGCCATGGTGGCAGCCAGGGGGACGAAGGAATCCAGACCCAGCTGGGTCTTGCCCTCGTACTTCATCATCAGCAGGTCCACAGCGATGGGGCCAAGGGTGTAGCCGTCGTTGTCGGATGCTGCGGTGGCGGACATACCGATCAGGCCGCCGGCGCCGGTCTGGTTCTCAGGCATGAAGCTCACGCCGCTGGGCAGATACTTGCTGGCAGCGTCCAGCAGGGCGCGCACGGACATGTCGGTGGGACCACCGGCGGAGTAGGGAACGATCACGGTGATGTTTTCCTTGGGATAATCCGCCTTGTCACCGTCGCCGTTACCGGAGTTGCTGCAGCCGGCCAGGGCCAGGATGGCCAGGGACGCCAGAAGCATTGCGACAAATCTCTTCATTTGGTTTTTCATTTTCGTCCTCCTAAAATGTAATATGAACATTTCGACAGCGTTCGTTTCTGAAAAACTATCAAAATATCACACAATATTTTTGCGGAACTCCCCTGCCCCGCTTGACTTCGCGTCCATTTCCTAACATCTTCTATATTTAGATTTTATAAAGGATGTCTGGAAATGTCAAGGGAAATGTGATGCAATTACCAAAGACCAGCGCAATGAACAAAAAAACTTGTCTAATTTGTTCAATGTGCACTTGCGTATGTTAAAAAATGCGCATTCTAGGCCATAAACATAGTGATAAGGCGAAAATAATAACACATCCTGAGAAAAAATGGTATTTCAGAACATTTTTCTCTCAGGATGTGTTACATATGATCAAACGAAATGAACAATTTTCCCCGCGTCCCGTGCCGCCAATGATACGCCGGGCGGTCACGAGCAGGGGGCATGGAGGGTTCATCAGCCGTTTACGGCGTCGGATGCAATGAGGGCCTCGGCCTCTTCTTCCGTAAGGCCCAGCTTCTCCATAAACACCTCTTTGCTGTGCTGGCCCAGCAGCGGGGCCGGTGTGAAGGTGTCGATCTTGTGGTTGGTGAGCTTGATCTGGTTGCCGGTGAGCTTCATACGGCCGGCCTTGGGGTGGTCCACCTCCACGAACATCTCGCGGGCGCCGGCGATATGGGGATCCTTCACCACCCGGTCGATGGTGTTGATGGGCGCGGCAGGAATCCCCTTGTCCAGCATGGCCTGCACCGCGTCGTCGATGGTCCAATCCTTCAGCCAGTCCTCGATAATGGGCTTGAGGTCGGCATGGTGCAGCACGCGGTCGTTGTTGGAGGTGAATCGGGGATCCGTCTTCAGCTCGGGCTTGCCCATCAGGTCGCACAGCAGACCATACAGCTTGTCGTTGCCTGCGCCGATGACCAGCATGCCGTCCTTGGCCTGGAAGGAGTCATAGGGATACAGGGCCTCATAGCGGTTGCCGATGCGCTGAGGGATCTTGCCGGTGGCCAGATAGATGATGTTGATAATCTCCAGAGAGGAAACCATGGAGTCCACCAGGGCCACGTCCACCTTCTCGCCCTCGCCGGTCTTCAGGCGGTTGATATAGGCCGCCAGGATGCCCACGCAGCAGCTGATGCCGCCCATGACATCGGCAATGGCGGTGCCGGTGCGGGTGGGGGCGCTGTCGGGCCAGCCGGTAGTGCTCATCAGGCCGCTGATGGCCTGACCCACAATGTCATAGCCTGCCCGCTCATGGTAGGGGCCGTAATGGCCGAAGCCGGAGACGGAGGCATAGATGATGGCAGGATTGATCTTGCGCAGTTCCTCATAGCCCAGGCCCAGGCGGTCCATAACGCCGGGACGGTAATTCTCCAGAACCACGTCGCTCTGGGCCACCAGCTTGCGGAACACCTCTTTACCGGCCTGGCTCTTGAGGTTCAGGACGATGCCGCGCTTGTTGCGGTTGAGGTTCATATAATAGGCGCTTTCGCCGTTGACAATGGGGAAGTTGCTGCGGGCGTCATCGCCCTTGCCGGGACGCTCGATCTTGATGACCTCGGCGCCCAGATCCGCCAGCATCATGCCGCAGTACGGGGCGGCAAGCACGCGGGACAGATCCAGCACCTTCATGCCGGACAGCAGACCTTTATGCTCCATAGTGTGTACTCCTTTTTTTGCGCAGGTGCGCCAGTCAGATTTGCTTGATTCAGATGCGGGCCACGCCGGACTTGCGGGCAGCCTCGGCCACGGCCTTGGCCACGGCGGGACCCACCCGGGGGTCAAAGGCAGCGGGGATGATATAGTCCTCGGACAGCTCGTCGCCCACCAGGCCCGCCAGGGCCTCGGCGGCGGCCATCTTCATCTCCTCGTTGATGTCGCTGGCGCGGACGTCGAACGCACCCCGGAAGATGCCGGGGAAGGCCAGAACGTTGTTGATCTGGTTGGGATAGTCGCTGCGGCCGGTGGAAACCACCCTGGCCCCGCCCGCCTTGGCGTCGTCGGGGAAGATCTCCGGCGTGGGGTTGGCGCAGGCAAAGATGATGGCGTCCTTGTTCATGGTCCTGACCATTTCGGTGGTGACGGTGCCGGGAGCGGACACGCCGATGAACACGTCTGCGCCCACCAGCATATCGGCCAGGGAACCGTCCTTGCGGCCCAGGTTCGTGACCTGCGCCATCTCCTCCTTGATCCAGTTCAGGCCCTGGCGGCCGGCATAGATGGCGCCCTTGCGGTCGCACATGGTGATATCCTTGAAGCCCGCGGACAGCAGCAGCTTGGTAATGGCAATGGCGGCAGCGCCGGCGCCGGAGGTAACGATCTTCACGTCCTCCTTCTTCTTGCCCACCACCTTCAGGGCGTTGGTCAGGCCCGCCAGGGTGATGACGGCGGTGCCGTGCTGGTCATCGTGGAAAATAGGAATGTCGCACTTTTCCTTCAGCTTGCGCTCGATCTCGAAGCAGCGGGGAGCAGCAATATCCTCCAGATTGATGCCGCCGAAGGAGCCGGAGATGTTGTACACAGTCTCCACAAACTCGTCCACGTCCTTGGTCTTGACGCAGAGAGGGAAGGCATCCACGCCGCCAAAGGACTTGAACAGCACGCACTTACCCTCCATCACGGGCATACCGGCCTCGGGGCCGATGTCGCCCAGGCCCAGAACGGCGCTGCCGTCGGTGATGACGGCGCACAGATTGTGGCGGCGGGTCAGCTCATAGCTCTTTTCGATGTCCTTCTGGATCTCCAGGCAGGGCTGGGCCACGCCGGGGGTATAGGCCAGGGACAGGTCGTCCTTGGTCTTGACGGGCACGGTGGCCACCACCTCGATCTTACCCTTCCACTCGCCGTGGAGTCTCAGGGATTCCTTTGCGTAATCCATAGTGTAATTCCTTTCTTATTGTTCGTCCATGGCATGGGGCAGAGTGGACCCGCCGTAGGGCATTACCAGCACGGAGGCGTCGGGGCCCAGCTTTTGGAAGGCGTAGTCCAGAGCACTCTGCACATCGGAATAGGGAGTGAGGAAAATGGACCGGACGAAATCGGGCTCCATTTCGCTGACCAGGCAGATCTCCGCATTCTGCAGGACCATGGCAATGGCGGCGGCCTTGTGGCCGCCCAGCTGAAAGTCCCGGCCGATGCGCTCCACCATGCTCTCGGGAGAGGGCATGGTGGTCATCCACTCCTGGAAGGTCGTGCCGCCCAGACCCTCCCGGCAGGAGCCCACCAGGATCACCACGCCGCCCTTGGCGACGGCATGCTTGGCGTTGTCCAGGGCCTTCTGGGTCTGGTAAAGGTTCAGGTCCTTGGGCGCGCCGCCCTGGGACACGATGACGATATCCGCACGGTGGTCGATGTCCTTGCGGTAGAGCCTGTCCAGATAGCGGCAGCCCTCCCGGTGGGCCAGGGTCACATCACCGGCCACGGCGCAGACGATCTGCTTGTGCTCATCCAGCACCACGTTGAGGATATAATCCACCCCGCACATGGCGGCGGCCTCCTCAATGTCCCGGCGCAGGGGGTTGCCCTCCAGATTTCCGGCGCAGGCGCTCTCCCGAACCATCATGGAGTGATTGGACTGGATCGCGCTGGGAGTGGAGACGCCGGGCATAATGGCCTTGGCGCCGCCGGAATATCCGGCAAAGTAGTGATATTCGATGTTGCCCAGGCAAATGCGCCGGTCCGCCTCGGCCACCACCCGGGTGATGTCCACCGGCGTACCGGCAGAGGTGACGCCCAGATGCACCACATCCGCGGGGTCGCTGTCCACGCAGCGGATCTGCGCCCAGGCCTGTTCACCGGCCAGATGGCGCATTTCCTCCGGGGTCTGGGCGCGGTGGCTGCCCAGTGCGAAAACCAGGGTGATATCCTCCGGCCTGGCCCCGCCGGCATACAGCTCGTCCAGCAGGGCAGGCATGACGGTATAGGTGGGCATGGGCCGGGTGATATCGCTGGTAATAATGGCGATCTTCTCGCCGGGGTGGATGACCTCCCGCAGCAGAGGAGCGCCAATGGGGGAGGAGAGGGCCCTGCGGACCTCTCGCTCCCCGGTAAGCGCATGGGGGACTGGGTTGGGAGTCAGAACACCCTGAAGATTCCGTTCAGGGACGGTAAAGCGCTGTACGCCGTTACCGAAACCAACTTCAAGTTCCATCCAGAGCCTCTCCTGTTGTTCAGCCCCAGATCTCTTCGTCCGTGGGCATGGTGGAGCCGGGACGAACCTTGGCCACACGGCTGACGTTGAACAGGTGGCGCCAGCTCAGGTTCTCGCTGATGGAGTTGTTGCCCCAGCTGCCGCAGCCCAGAGTGGTGGTGGCGGACAGGCTGTTGAAGAAGCTGCCGCCGTTGTTGGTGGAGCAGATCTGGTTGATCAGGAACCGGGATACCGGCAGGGTCTCGGCAGCGTAATCAATGTGGGCGTCGTTATAGGAGTGGATGCAGACGCTGTGGCCCTTGCCCTCCACGTTCAGGTTGGCGTTGGCGATGGCCACGGCCTCCTCCCAGGTGTTGTAGCGGTAGGCAGCGATGCAGGGGCACATCTTCTCCTTGGAGAAGGGCTCACCGGCGCCGGCCTTCTCCACCTTCACCAGCAGGACCACGGTGTCGGCGGGAACGGTCAGACCGGCCATCTTGGCGATGTGCTGCGCGCTCTGGCCCACGGCGTCCTTGTTCATCTTGCCGCCGGGGAAGATCACGTTGCGGACGGCGTCGATCTCCTCGGGCTTCTCCACATAGTAAGCGCCGTTCTTCTGGAAGGTCTTGACCATGTCGTCATACATGGCGGCAGGGGTGATGGCGGTCTGCTCGCCGGAGCAGATGATGCCGTTATCGAACTTGCGTCCGGCAACGATCATGGGAACGACCTTCTCCAGGTCCACGTCGTCGTCGATGATGCACTGGACGTTGCCGCCGCCCACGCCATAGGCGGGCTTGCCGGAGGCATACGCGGCCTTGACCATACCGGCGCCGCCGGTGGAGATGCACACGTCGCACTGCTTCATGATCTCGCCGGAGATTTCGATGGTGGGCTCGGCCACGCACTGCAGCAGATCAGCGGGAGCACCCAGCTTCACGATGGCCTCCTGCATCAGCTCGCAGGCCCGGGTGGAGCACTTCTTGGACCGGGGGTGAGGCCCAACGATGATGGCATTGCGGCCCTTCAGGGCGAACATGGCGTTGCACATGGGGGTGACGATGGGGTTGGTGGTGGGGGTGATGGCGCCCACAACGCCCATGGGCTTGGCCACCTCGGTCAGGCCCAGCTCAGGCAGCTGGCGGATGATACCAACGCTCTTGCCGCCCTTCATGTCGCTCCAGATCACGCGGGCCTTGCCCTTGTTCTTGTTGACCTTGTCCTCATAAACGCCCATGCCGGTCTCGTCCACGGCCATGCGGGCCAAAGGCTCGGCGTTGTCAAAGATGGCCTTGGCCATGGCCTTGCACAGGGCATCCACCTGCTCCTGGGTGTAGTTCTCGATAACGGCCTGGGCAACGCGTGCCTTCTCAACCAGTTCGCTTACATACTTGGCAGCTTCCATTGTAATGTACCTCCATAAAATTTTTATATAAGTGCAATGATAAACGGGTATCGCCTATTTTGCCGGGAAAAACCGGGTCCTTTACAGGCCCAGGCGCTCGATGCGCAGCTCCTCCTCGCGGGTGAAGTTGCTCTTGGGCGTGTAGCCGGGCAGAGGCATCAGCTTCTCATGGATGGCGTCGATGAACCAGTGCTCATTGGGGAAGAACTGCTCCTCCATTTCGGGGCAGGGAGTGATCCAGTTGCGGGCGCCCAGCACCACGGCGGGAGCGTCCAGATCGTCGAAGGCCAGCTCGTTGATATGGGTGGCCATGTCGTTGATGATGCTGCCGCGGACGCAGGCGTCAGAGGCCAGGATGATCCTGCCGGTCTTTTTCACGGAGGCCAGGACCTTCTCATAGTTGAAGGGCACCACGCTGCGGGCGTCGATGACCTCAGCCTCCAGGCCGAACTGCTCCTTCAGAATGTCGGCAGCCTTCAGGGCCTTATACAGGGTGGGGCCGATGGTCAGGATGGTGATATCCTTGCCCTGGCGCTTGATGTCGGGCTCGCCGAAGGGGATCTCATAGGACTCGGTGGGCACGCCCTCCAGGTGGAACTCCTCGCCCTTGTCGTACATGGGCTGGCTCTCCATGAAGATCACGGGGTCGGTGCCGTTCAGGGCGGTGGTCATCATGCCCTTGGCGTCATAGGGGGTGATGGGGTACACAACCTTCAGGCCGGGCACATGGGCGGGCAGAGCGGTCCAGTCCTGAGAATGCTGAGCGCCGTACTTGCGGCCCACGGAAACCCGCAGGACCATAGGCAGCTTCAGCTGGCCGGCGGACATAGCCTGCCACTTGGCCATCTGGTTGAAGATCTCGTCGCCGGCGCGGCCCATGAAGTCGCAGTACATCAGCTCGGTGACGCTGCGGCCGCCGCACATGCCGTAACCAACGGCGCTGGCCACGATGCAGGACTCGGAGATGGGAGAGTTGAACAGACGGTTGAAGGGGATGGAATCGCTGAGGCCCTGATACACGCCGAAGGCGCCGCCCCATTCGCGAACATCCTCACCGTAGGAGACCAGGGTGGGATCCTCGTAATACTTGTCGATAATGGCCTCGAAGATGGCGTCGCGGATGGTATACTGCTTCAGCTTGGACACGGGCTTGCCGTCCACAACGGCGGCGCGCTCCTTCTTGGCGATCTTCTGGACCCGGGGGTTCTCGGACTTGGGCGTCAGCACGAAGGGAGTGCCCTGGGCCATGCTGACCTGGTGACCGTTGTTGAAGGTGAAGCGGGAGATGGCATCGGGATCCTTGATAAAGTCCAGACGGGGGGAGATCTCCAGATCCTTGGACAGCTTCATGACCTCGGTGATGCGGGCCTTGATGTCCTCGTTGATCTTGTCGATGTCGGCATCGGTGGCCACACCGGCCTCAATGAGCTGCTTGCGGAACAGCAGGATGCAGTCGTTCTGCTCCCAGGACTCGATCTCCTCCTTGGAGCGATAGGCGTTCTGGTCGGAGGTGGAGTGGCCGCCCAGACGATAGGTCAGCACGTCCAGCAGCACGGGACCCTTGTTCTCCTTGATAAGCTGCAGCTTGCGGCGATAGGCGTCGATAACGGCCAGGGGGTTCACGCCGTCCACGCGCTCGGCATTCATCTGGTTCTCGGTGATGCCGGCGCCCACCCGGGCCAGCTGGCCATAGGCCATGGTCTCGCCGTTGGTGCGGCCGCCCATGCCGTAGCCGTTGTCCATGAAGTTGAAGATCACAGGCAGGCCGCCCTTGTACTCGTCGGGCCACAGGGTCTTCAGCTGATCCATGGCGGAGAAGTTCAGCGCCTCCCACACGGGGCCGCAGCCCAGGGAGCCGTCGCCGCCGTTGGCGATGACCACGCCGGGCGCCTTCATATTCTTCTTATACAGAGCAGCGCCGGCGGCGATGCAGGGGGAGCCGCCCACGATGGCGTTGTTGGGATAAATGCCGAAGGGCAGGAAGAACAGGTGCATGGAGTTGCCCAGGCCCCGGGCAAAGCCGTTCTCGCGGCCGAACAGTTCGCAGGTCAGGCCGTACAGGAAGAAGACGATGGCCTGCTCCTTGACGCTCTTTTCGGGCAGGTGCTTCTTCACCACCTCATAGGGCTTGCCGTCGAAGGTGGTCTCCATGATGTGGAGCAGCTCCTCGTCGGACATCTTGGTGATGGCGGACAGGCCCTTGGCCAGCACCTCGCCGTGGCTGCGGTGGGTGCCGAAGATAAAGTCATTGCTGTCCAGCAGATAGCTCTGGCCCACGGCCGCAGACTCCTCGCCGGTGTACAGGTGGGCGGGGCCGGTGTAGGTATACTCCACGCCGTTGTAGGCCTTGGTCAGGCGGACGGACTTCAGCATGGACTCAAACTCGCGAATATACTCCATATCGCGATAGATACGCAGCATATCTTCCTTGGTGAAGCTGTCACCCTTCAGCTCGTCGGCCACGGTCTTCTGATACTTGCAGACGTCGATATCCTGGAAGTGGATCTCGCCGGGGGCACGCAGCTGTTTGGGATCATAGAATTGTGCTTTGGACATGGTGCAACACTCCTATATTTCTAAATAAAAGTATATCGGTTGGAACGGGTGAAATCAGAGCTTCACGGCGAAGGCCGCCTCGCGGATGATCTCGCTGACGGAGGGGTGGGGATACACGATCTCCCGGATGGCATCCACGGTCATCTCCTTCTCGATCATCACGGCACAGGCCAGGATGAACTCGGAGGAATAATTGCTCATGACGTGCGCGCCCACCAGGGTGCGGTATTTCTTGTCGAACACGAACTTGGCGATGCCCACAGGGCCCTCGTTCTCGGCCACATAGCGGCCGGCATAGGCCATGGGCAGCTTCACGGTAACGGCGTCGATGCCGGCGGCCTTGGCCTGCTCCTCGGTCATGCCCACGCAGGCCACCTCGGGGTTGGTGTACAGCACGCTGGGGATGGCCTTGTAGCGCATCCGGTCCTTCTTGCCCAGGATGGTGTTCACAGCCACCTCGCCCATGCGGTAGGCGGAATGGGCCAGCATGGAGGTGCCGTTGCAGTCACCCACGGCGTAGACGTTGACGGCGTTGGTGCGGCAGCACTCGTCCACCTTGATGGCGCCGCGCTCCACCACCAGGTTCAGGTTCTCCACGCCGCAGGTGTCCGCCACGGGCTTGCGGCCGATGGCCAGCAGCACCTTGTCGCACAGAACCTTCTCCTCCCTGCCGTCCTTCTCGTACACGACACCGTCGGCGTCGATGCGGACCACCTTGGACTTCAGGCAGAACTTCATGCCGTCCTTCTCATAGCCCTTCTGCAGCAGGGCGGAGATCTCGTCGTCGATGGGCCCGGCGATCTTGGGCATCATCTCGATGACGGTGGTCTCGCAGCCCACCACGCCGTAGTAGGCGGCCAGCTCCAGGCCGATAACGCCGCCGCCGATGACGGCCAGGCGCCGGGGCAGCTCCTTCAGTGCCAGAGCCTCGCGGTTGGTCATCACGAAGCCGGAGGCCAGGCCCTCCTTCACCCCGGGGATGGGGGGGACGAAGGCCCGGGAGCCGGTGGCAATGATAAGGTTCTTGCCGGTGTAGACCTTACCGTCGGCCTCCACCTGGATGCCCTCGTCGCCGCGGCCGCGGATCATGCCGGAGGCATTGACCACCTCCACGTGGCTGGCCTTCATGGCTGCGCCCACGCCGGAGACCAGGGTGTGGATGACCTTTTCCTTGCGGGCCACCACGGCGGGCTGGTCCACATGGGACCCCTGGCACACCACGCCGAACTTGCGGCCGTACTCGGTGGTATAGTGATAGATCTTTGCGGAATTCAGCAGGACCTTGCTGGGGATGCAGCCCTCGTTGAGGCAGGTGCCGCCCAGGGCGCGCTGCTCGATCAGCAGGGTCTTCAGACCGGCCTGACCGGCGCGCTCTGCGGCCACATAGCCGCCGGGGCCGCCGCCCAGGACAATAACGTCATAGCTCATGGTGATATTTCCTCCAAATCAAATCTGGCAGCGTGTGCCGCGTCCTTATTTCGCCAGCAGCAGGTCGAAGTTGGCAATGTTGTTGGCCAGGGCCTGCAGGAAGCGGGAAGCGGGAGCGCCGTCCAAAGCACGGTGGTCATAGGTCAGGGACAGGTTCATGGTGGGATAGAACTCAGGCTGGCCATTCTTCATCCGGATACGGGTCTCGATGTTGCACACGCCCAGGATACCCGTCTGAGGAGGATTGATGATGGGGGTGAAGGTGGTCACGCCGAAGGCGCCCAGGTTGGACACGGTGAAGGAAGCGCCGGTGAGCTTATCGGGAGAGATGGAGCCGCTGCGGCACTCGGCGGCCAGCTCCTTCATCTTCAGGCTGATCTCGGCCAGGCTCATCTCGTCAGCGTGCATGATGGTGGGCACCAGCAGGCCCCGGTCGGTATCCACGGCCACGCCGATATTGGCGTGCTTGAACAGCTTCATCTCATTGTCGCTGTAGTGGGCGTTCAGGGCGGGGAAATCCAGGATGGTCCGGGACACGGCGAAGATCACCATGTCGTTGAGGCTGATGCCGGGCAGACCGGCCTTTTCACCCTCGGCCTTGATGCGGGCCCGCAGCTTCTGCATGGCGGTGACGTCCGCGAAGCTGTTGTGGGTCAGCTGGGCCATGTTGGACAGGGAGTCGTGCATGTTCCGGGCGATGAGCTTGCGCAGGTGGGTGTTCTTGACGGTCTCAAACTCTGCCTCGGCGGCAGGAGCGGCGGCAGCGGCAGGAGCCGCGGCAGTCTCCGCTGCGGGAGCGGCGGCCTTGGTGCCCAGATCGGCGGTGGTAACGGCGCCGCTGAGACCGGTACCGGCCTCGCTGCCGGTGGCATAGGGCTGTTCCACCCGCTGCACCCGCGTAGGGCAGAAGCGGGAAGAAACCAGATACACCACAGTGCTGAGCGCCGCAATGATAACCAGGTTCACCAGCCGGTAGGGCGGCAGAATCAGGGAAGCAACCGGCCAGGTCAGTGCAGCCAGGTACAGCGGCAGAACCGGGCGGGTGCGCTTTTCGATCCACTTGCTCATGGGTTCAAAGCTCCTTGTAGTAAGGTGCGCCCCGGCAAAGGCAAACGCCGGAGCAAAAGGAATACCCTTTCATTATAGTGCAACGGCGGGGACAATGCAAACAATTTTGCCCCTTTCGGGCGGCAAAACGGCGCTTTTTTGCGCTTTTTACGGTTTGTTCACATATCCTTCCAGCGCAGTGCCCCAGGCATCCAGCAACCGCGGCATGGTAAACGCCGCATTGGCCGGGCTGGTGGAGGGCAACACCACAGCTTCCAACCCGGTCAGGGGCTGGGCGTATTTGCGGTACAGCCTGCCGCTGGTGGCACCGTTGCAAAAAATGGCCTGTACGCCCAGGCGGTTTACCAGGGCTGCCAGATCATTCGGTTCCACATCTTTGATGGAAGCGTCCGATGCCCCGCGGATGGAGCAGGCGTGGATGACATCCCACACCGCCAGCCCGCTGCCAATGATGATGGCGCGTTTGGCATCCAGATCCTCCCATGCGGGGGTGGGGCTGTGGGTCAGGG
>OMCQ01000716.1_pt1 | contig 16971 bp, 18 predicted proteins | sample 1673761 | NCBI WGS metagenome assembly OMCQ01 (sample SAMEA103958126, study PRJEB25191) | human gut metagenome | reverse complement strand
TTGGCTATTGCTATAAGCTGACCAGCGTTTATGTGCCTCTGGGCACAAGCAGCATCGATCAGATCGCCTTCAAGGGCAGCGGCAGCGTGGTGCTGGATGTTGCCGAGGGCAGCTATGCCCATGAGTATGCCGTGAGCCACGGAATCGCCTACAAAACCCGGTAAAGCCTAAGGCAAGCGGAGCGCGCCTGTGCACTCCGCTGCAATTGCCCCGGACCCATGCACATTGTGGTAAGGGAGAGAAATCTCCCTTACCACAATGTGGGTTATGATTGAATTGAGGATAACTTATACATGATTGCAAGAAAAATAAGCCGCTTCATTCGATACTACTTTGCAAAAGCCGAAAAGATCCTGCTGAACCGGCCTGCGATTACAGGGTCATCCGTAATTCATCAAAAGGCAAAGGTCTGTTCCGGCAGTCAGATCAACGACACCGTCCTCGGAAGGTACTCCTACATTGGTCATGACTGCTTCACCTGCCAGGTGCAGATTGGTGCATTCTGCTCCATTGCGGACAACTGCAGGATCGGCGGGCACAAGCACGCGATGGAACGGGTTTCCACATCACCGGTATTTGAAGCAGGGAAAAATTGCCTTAAAACGCACTTTGCCTCACACCCCAGGCTGCAGGTTCCGCTGACGGTTATCGGAAATGATGTGTGGATTGGGGCAGGCGTGCAGATTCAGTCCGGCATAACAGTTGGCAGCGGCGCGGTGATCGGCATGGGAAGTATCGTGACCCACAACATACCGCCTTATGAAATCTGGGCCGGGAATCCGGCGCATTTTATCCGAAAACGATTTGACTATGAAACGATCCTTTTCCTGCAGGAGACGCAATTCTGGGATTGGGATGACAGAAAGCTGGCCCATTACGGACCGTATATGAGCAGTCCGTCAGCACTGCGGGACGCAATAGAAAGGGAACCCGATTTTATATGAAAATATTGATGCTTACCACTGTATATCCACGTCCCGACTCTCCAAAGAATACCTCTGCCACAAGGGTGATTCAGCATTTTACCGAATCGTGGCAGCAAATGGGGCATGAGGTTGTCGTGATCCACACCGTGAACAAGCTCTTCCCGTTGATCTACTTCCTGCCGGAGTCCGTGAAAAGGCTGATCAAATCCCGCACGACCTATGAAGTATCCGATTATTCAATCGTTTGCGAAAAGGCTTACAAGATCAATGGAATTCCCGTATTTCGCAAGCCGCTTTTCAAGTGGATTCCCCGGGGGCTTACTTCGGCGCGCACGATCCGCCGCTGCGCGCGCAGTATCGCAGATGACCTGCAAAAAGTTGGCTTTGTCCCCGACGTGATACTGGGGCACTGGGCCAGCCCTTCCGCGCAGCTTCTGTCGGAACTGAAGTCCTATTTCCCGGCGCCCAATGCGCTGGTATTTCACAGCATTCATTATGCCCGGATGTATCCGCAGGTGCTGAAGGCCTGCATCCGGCGAATCGACCGGATCGGGTGCCGCTCCGAGGCCCTTGCCAGGGCGGTGAAGGAACGGCTGGAGCTGGCAGAAATGCCTTTTGTCTGCTATTCCGGCATACCTGACGCCGCGGCCGCCCAGGAATTCACGCGGTGCTTTGACGGCTGCGTCAGCCGCTTTCTTTATGTCGGCGAACTGATCGTCCGAAAAAACGCAGATACCATTCTGGAAGCGTTGTCTCGCTTTATGGACAGGGCCTGGACGCTGGACATTGTCGGTTCCGGCAATGAGCGAGACGCCCTGGAGGAGAAGGCCGCCGCCCTGGGAATCGCCGGCCGCGTCCGATTCCATGGCCGCATTCCCAGAGAGGATGTCTTTCATCTGATGCATGAGGCAGATGTTTTCACCATGGTCAGCCGCGATGAGGCGTTCGGGCTTGTATACCTGGAGGCAATGATCGAAGGCTGCATTACCGTCGGCTCCGTTCGGGAAGGAATAGACGGCATTATTCATCATGGGCAGAACGGCTTCCTGTGCGCAGCCGGAAACCCGGATGAGCTTGCGCAGATCTATCGTTCGATTTTCGACATGACCAAAGACCAGCGGGCCGCCATGTCAAGGCTTGCCTATCAGACAGCAAGGGAGCTGTCAAATTCCGCTGTTGCAGGGCAGTACCTGCAGGATGTTTTGGGGGATGCCGCTGTGTGACGGCGGGACTTTCTGCCCTGTGCCGAAGTTCTTTCTGTTTTGTTGTAGGTGTGATAAATGATAGGTTTGGAAAAACAATTCAACAATAGGGAGTGGGATTCGGTTTCCGTATGCTTGGTTATTGTCTGCGTTCTTACGAATCTGTCTCAGCTGCCCTTTTTTGCCGCGAGAAGCTCCACGCGTATGATCTCCGTTGCCGCCTGGTTTGCCCTTGCGCTGTTCATGCTGCTGAAAAAGGACTTCCAGATTGTGGATATACGGATCCTTGGGCTGCTGAAATATGCGTATTTTTTTGCCGCTGCCATGTTCGTGCAGGCGCTATTCACCGGAATCGCCTACCAACGCAGCAGTCTACTGTATTCCTATTTTCTGTCTGTTTTCGTCTATTTTATCGGCTTCTTTGCAGCAGGCCGGATCCATGAAGAAAAGCGGGATGCTCTTGCAAACGCATATGTCATCAGCGCTTTCGTTGTATCCCTCATCATATATATTCAGTATTTTGCCGGAAATCTGTCTGCGCTGTCCGGTGCGCAGTATCTTTACTCCTCCAAAAACTCGATTTCTCAAATTGCAGTCACCGCAATTGTATTGCTGTTGATCGTGATCCGCCCGAAGACGCGCCCCGGAAGGATCATACGATTTCTTCTGTTGGCCTTTGAGGTGGTATTCATGTTCCTGCTGCGCTCAAGAGCAACCATCGTGGAGTTTTTTGTTGTTATTCTTATGCTGCTGTTCAGCAACGTGAAGGCGCGGCATCTGAACAGAAGCAAATGCATGATATTGGGGGCTGCGGCCGCGCTCCTGCTTTTACTTTGTTTGAGCAATCGGTTCTATCGCTTTTTCATCAACGGAATTCTGCTTGCCGGGCGCAATGCTTCCTCGCTGGACAGCATCTCCTCCGGAAGAATTTCCATTATTTTGAATGCATTCCCACACCTGAGAGAGCACTGGCTCTTCGGCGTCGGCGATTACTATATTGATTGCTTCCCCATTGCTGCCTGGATCCAGTTTGGCCTTTTGGGGGCGGTTGTTCTGCTAGTTTCCGCCCTGTATCCCATGGCAAAGGCGCGCAGTCTGCCGTGCAGCAGCGAATGGAAGCTGACATTGCGGATCCTGACCGCCGCTTATTTCACAAACGGCTTTTTTGAATGTCTGTCCCCCTTTGGCCCCGGCGTGAAGTGCTATTTCCTGTGGCTGCTGTTCGGGCTGCTTCATGGCAGGCGCGCGTCTGATGCGCAGGACGGCAAGCGAGAGGAAGGTTGTACTTGAGCAGCATAAAAAGAAATCTTGGCTACCAGACACTGTATCAGGTCATAATGACCGCTCTTCCAATTGTGACCGCGCCATACCTGGCCAGGGTTCTGGGGGCAAAACAACTGGGCATTTACTCATATACCCTCTCGGTTGCAAATTATTTTGTGCTCTTTTCGCTGCTGGGTATTGAAAAATACGGCACCCGCAGCATTGCGTCGGTGAGAGGAAATTTTCAGGAAAGAAGCCGCGTATTCTGTGGCATCTACGCCATGCAGCTGTGCACGACCCTTGTTTGCACAGCCGCGTATGCGGCATATATTCTTTTCTTCTGCAGAGAAAATCGGCTGATTGCGCTGATTCAGTCTGTGGAGATCCTCGCGGCGTTCATAAATGTGAACTGGCTGTATTACGGTCTTGAGCAATTCAAGGCCACCGTCACCAGAAGTCTGATCGTCAAGCTGGCCTCAACGGCGGCGATCCTGATTCTGGTGAAAACGCCGGACGATCTTTGGATTTATACGCTGATTGTTCTGGGCAGCAATTGTCTTTGCAATGCGCTTCTGTGGAGCCGGGTCCCGCGAATGGTGGCTTTCACAAGGGTGTCGACCCGGGAAATCCTCTGCCACATAAAGCCCAACATTGTCCTGTTTATCCCCATTGCAGCCATGTCCATCTATCACATTATGGACAAAACCATGTTGGGTATTATCAGCGATTATGAGAACAGCGGATACTATTACAGCGCCGATAAAATTATAAACATTCCCATGGGCATCATCAGCGGGTTCAGCACGGTGATACTGCCGCGCTTTTCCAGTCTGGTTTCAGAGAACCGGATGAATGAATACAGAAGGCTTTTCTCCCGGTCGCTTCAGACGACCTGTGCCTTTGCGTGCTACGTTGCCTTCGGAATCGCCGCCGTTGCCCGGGAATTTGTTCCATTTTTCTTTGGCGCAGGCTACTCCCCCTGTGTTGCACTGACACAGGTCTTATCCTCCGTGATTCTGATCAAAACCATCTCCTTTACCATCCGCTATCAGTATCTGATCCCCTGCAAAAAAGAAAAATATTATATTTCCTCCGTGGTGGTCGGGGCCGGGATCAATCTGGTGGTCAATCTGCTGCTGATCCCCAAAACCGGCGCGATGGGCGCAGCCATCGGCACATTGGCCGCAGAGCTTGCCGCCTGCCTGCTCCAGGTCCGATGTGCTCAGGCGGAATTTTCCGTTGCCAGGGACCTTTTCAGGTGCCTGCCGTATATGGGGATCGGCGCGGTGATCTTCGCCGTTGTGCGGGGAACCGCGATGTTTTTGGCCGGTCAGCCGGTTATCGCCGTGCTGCTGGCAGAGACAGGACTTGGCGTTCTTGCAGGCTGCGGACTGACAGCCGTCTTCTGGAAGCTGACAGGAAATCCTCTGGCTGGGGAAATTCTGCGCGGCTTGCGCAGAAAAAAATCTGATTTTCACATAAGGGGCTGACGTGATGTTATCCGATATATTCCGCAGTGCATTGACCATTCTATCCCCGAAGCTGAATACGGAGGTTGTGTTTTTCTTCAAGTTCCGCAGACGGATCAATTGGAAGAATCCACAGACCCTGAACGAAAAAATACTGAAGCTGAAGCTGGACAGCTACGGCTCCGATCCAAAGATCCGTCAGTGCGCAGACAAGTACGCGGTGCGGTCATATGTGGAGGCCAAGGGGCTGCGGGATATGTTGATCCCCCTTCTGGCCGCATATGACCGTGCCGAGGACATCGTGTGGGATACGCTACCGGAGGCCTTTGCGTTGAAATGGAATTTCGGCTGCGGGTTTAATCTGATCTGCACAGACAAGAAAAAATTGAAGCAGGAGGATGCCGTCAAAACGCTGAGTCGGTGGAGCCGGAAGAAATACCATCTTGGGTATTCTGAAATGCAGTATAAAGGCGTGCCAAAGAAACTGCTTGCGGAAAAATACCTTGGCACAGCCGATGGCGCTCTGCCGGAGGATTATAAGTTTTATTGCTTCAACGGCGAGCCGCTGGCGATCCTGTATATGACCGGGCGCGGTTCTGAGCATATGCAGGCAGCTTTCTTTGACCTGAATTGGAACATGATCGGAACAACCGGCAAGCGCAACTATCAGTCCTTTGAAGCGACGCCCCCGGCGCCGGCATCCCTGAATCGTATGGCAGAAGCTGCCAGGATCCTGTCAAAGGATTTCAAGTTTGTGCGGGTGGACTTATACGATGTTGATGGAAAACCGTTTTTCGGAGAAATGACATTTACCCCTGCAGGCGGATTTGATGTTTCACAGTGCCGGATCAATGGTCAGTCCATGGGAGAATTGCTCAAAATCTGATCCACGCCTGACAGCCTTGCTTTTTCGGCACAACAGAAAGGATATCGCATCGACATGAAAATAACAGTTGTAGGAATTGGGTATGTGGGGCTCTCGCTGGCAGTTCTGCTGTCGCAGCATAACGAAGTCACAGCGGTGGACGTCGCTGCGGAAAGAATCGAGCTGGTAAACCGCGGAATCTCTCCGTTTGCCGACCGGGAAATGGAAGATTTTCTGGGCTCCAAAAAATTGAACCTGACGGCTACTGCGGACAGTGCGTCCGCCTGTCGGGAGGCGGACTATGTCATCATATCAACTCCCACAAATTATGACAGCCGGAAGGGTGCCTTTGACACCTCCATTGTGGAAAGCGTTATCCAGCAGGTCGCCGCGCAAGGCCAAGGCGCCGTGATCGTTATCAAATCCACAGTGCCGGTGGGCTTTACAGAGGCCATGCGCAGGAAATACGGCTATGACCGGATACTGTTCAGCCCTGAATTCCTGCGCGAAGGAAGGGCGCTTTATGACAACCTGTATCCCAGCCGCATCATCTTAGGCGTTCCGGCGGGATGCGCGGAGATGCACATCGCCGCAAAGCGGTTTGCCGAAGCCCTTCAGGCAGGCGCCCTCAGGGAGAATATCCCTGTCCGCTGCATGAATCCCACCGAGGCAGAGGCCGTCAAGCTCTTTTCCAACACATTTCTGGCGCTGCGCGTGAGCTTCTTCAATGAGCTTGATACCTATGCGGCGGTCCGCAGTCTGGACACTCAATCCATTATCGAGGGTGTTTGCCTGGATCCGCGCATCGGGAATTACTATAACAACCCCTCCTTTGGCTATGGCGGCTACTGTCTGCCCAAGGACACAAAGCAGCTTCTGGCGAATTATCATGACATTCCCCAGAATCTCATCTCTGCGATTGTGAAATCCAACGATACGCGGAAGGACTTTATCGTAAATCAGATCGTGCAAAAGGCGCCCCGCATAATAGGCGTTTACAGGCTCACGATGAAATCCAACTCCGACAATTTCCGGGAAAGCTCCGTCCAGGATATCATGAAGCGGCTTCGCATGAAAGGAGCTGCAATTGTGATTTATGAGCCCTCCCTGTGCGCAGATACCTTCGAGGGCAGCCGTGTGATCCGCAGCCTGGCGGAATTCAAGGAAATGTGTGATGTCATCCTGGCGAACCGGTATGACGAGGAGCTCCGCGATGTAAAGGATAAAATATACACAAGGGATCTGTATTGCAGAGATTGATCTGCGCAGGGACGCAGTCTGATAATGGATGGGAAGTGCCTTGAAAATGAATTTAGCAAATACCGTTTTATTGATCACCGGCGGGACGGGCTCGTTTGGCCATGCGGTGCTGGACCGGTTTCTGACCACGGATATCCGGGAGATCCGGATTTTGTCGCGGGATGAGAAGAAGCAGGACGATATGCGCCACGCATATCAGAAGTGGAATCCGCAGTATGCAGATAAGATCAAGTTCTACATAGGCGATGTGAGGGATTACAATTCCATTCTGAATGCCTTCCGGGGCGTGGACTTCGTCTTTCACGCAGCGGCCCTGAAGCAGGTGCCCTCCTGCGAGTTTTTCCCCATGGAGGCCGTTAAAACCAATATCATCGGCTCCGACAACGTGATAAGCGCCTGCGTGAAAAACGGCGTGAAGAAGGCCGTGTTCCTGTCCACGGACAAGGCGGCCTATCCAATCAACGCTATGGGCATGACGAAGGCTGTCATGGAGAAGAATGTGATTGCCCGTTCCAGACAGATGCTGCCTGGGGATCCGGTTCTGTGTTTGACGCGGTACGGCAACGTCATGGCCTCCCGTGGCTCAGTCATCCCGCTGTTCTGCGACCGAATCGACGAGGGAAAGCCTCTGACAATCACGAATCCCAATATGACCCGCTTCATGATGACGCTCAGCGATGCCGTAGACCTTGTGCTTTATGCCTTTGAGCATGGCGAACAGGGTGACCTGTTCGTGCAGAAGGCCCCTGCCGCGACCATCGAGACGTTGGCGCAGGCTGTGCTGGAGCTGAAGCATTCCGACCTTGGCACGACGATCATCGGAACGCGGCATGGTGAAAAGCTCTTTGAGGTGCTGGTCACTGCAGAGGAAATGATGCGGGCGGAAGACCTGCCCGGCTTCTTCCGTATTCCGGCAGATAATCGAGATCTGAACTATGACAACTATTTCAGCAAGGGAAATCCGGAGTTCGGTAAAATCGAGCAGTATACCTCTCACAATACACACCGGCTGAATGTGGAGGAAATGAAGCAGCTTCTTCTGAAGCTGAAGCTGTTCGGAGGAACTTGCTGATGAATGTACTGATCACCGGCGCAAACGGATTTGTTGGGAAAAATCTGACGCAGCGCCTTTCCGCCATCAAGGATCACAGAGACAGGACCCGGCCCGCACTGCAAATAGAGGAAATTCTCTTGTGTACGCGGGATACTTCGGCAGAGACCTTGGCGGACTACTGCAAAAAGGCAAATTTCGTGGTCCACTTGGCTGGCGTGAACCGGCCCCAGGATCCGGGAGAATTTACAGTCGGAAACACAGACTTCACCCGCACTCTGCTGGAGATGCTTCTGGAAAGCGGTAACCGCTGCCCGGTATTGCTCTCCTCCTCCATTCAGGCCAGTTTGGCCGGACGGTACGCCGGAAGTCCCTACGGGCAGTCCAAAAAAGCGGCGGAGAAGCTGTTCCTCGCTTACGGCAAGGAAACCGGCGCAGGCGGGATGATCTACCGCCTGCCGAACCTGTTCGGCAAGTGGTGCCGCCCCAACTACAATTCCGTGGTGGCAACCTTCTGCCATCATATCGCACGGGAGGCACCTATCACCGTCTCAGACCCGGCAGTCGAACTGGAACTGGTCTACATTGACGACCTGATCGACGAGATCCTGAATGCCATGGAGGGCCAGCCCCACCGGACGGATGGAGCATATTGCAGCGTTCCGGTCAGTTACCGCGTGACGCTGGGCGAGATCGTTCGACTACTCCAGACCTTTCACGACCAGCCGCAGACACTGCTGCTCCCGGAGATTCCGGAGGGCAGCTTTGAGAAGAAGCTCTACAGCACCTATCTTTCCTACCTGCCGCCGGAAAAAATCGCATTCCCGATGAAGATGAATGTAGATGAGCGAGGCAGCTTCACAGAACTGCTGAAAACGAAGAACTGCGGTCAGATCTCCGTGAACATCACAAAGCCCGGCATCACCAAAGGGCAGCACTGGCACAACAGCAAGTGGGAATTCTTCATGGTCGTGGCCGGACACGGGCTGATCCAGGAACGCCAAATCGGCTCCGATGAAAAGATCGAATTCGAGGTCAGCGGCGACCGGATCCAAGCTGTCCATATGCTGCCGGGCTATACCCACAACATTATCAATCTGAGTGAGACGGAAAATCTGGTGACGGTCATGTGGGCCAATGAGCAGTTTGATCCAGGCCACCCGGATACCTACTTTGAGGAGGTGTAGCAATGGGAAAGCTGAAGCTGATGACGATCATCGGCACGCGGCCGGAGATCATCCGGCTGTCCGCCACCATAAAGTGCTGCGATCGGTACTTTGAGCAGATTCTGGTCCACACCGGCCAAAACTATGACTACACCCTCAATCAGGTGTTTTTTGACGACCTGGGCCTCCGTGCGCCGGACTTTTATCTGGATGCCGCAGGCGATGACCTGGGGGCTACCATCGGGAATATCGTGGACCGCTCCTACAAGCTGATGGTGCAGGAAAAGCCGGACGCTGTGCTGGTGCTGGGCGATACAAACTCCTGCCTTTCCGTGATCGGCGCCAAGCGGCTGCACATTCCGATTTTTCATATGGAAGCCGGGAATCGCTGCAAGGACGAGTGCCTGCCGGAGGAGACCAACCGCAGGATCGTGGACATCATCAGCGATGTCAATCTCTGCTATTCGGAGCACGCACGCCGGTATCTGATGGAGTGCGGCCTGCCGAAGGAGCGCACCTTCATGACCGGCAGTCCCATGGCAGAGGTGCTGCACGCCAATCTGGACAAGATCGAAGGCAGTGATATCCACCGGCGTCTGGGCCTGACCAAGGGACAGTACATTCTGCTCTCGGCGCACCGGGAGGAAAACATCGATACGGACCGCAATTTTGTCCAGCTGTTCACAGCGGTCAATGCCATGGCGGAAAAGTACGACATGCCGATCCTTTACTCCTGCCACCCGAGAAGCAGAAAGCGGCTGGAGGCGACGGGCTTCCATCTGGACAGCCGCGTGATCGCCCACGAACCGCTGGGCTTCCACGATTACAACTGCCTGCAGATGAACGCCTTTGCGGTGGTCTCCGACAGCGGAACGCTGCCGGAGGAGAGCAGTTTCTTCCTGTCTGTCGGTAAGCCATTCCCGGCAGTCAGCATCCGCACCTCCACTGAGCGTCCCGAGGCACTGGACGCGGGCTGCTTTGTACTCGCCGGAATCGACGCAGACTCCCTCCTGCAGGCGGTGGAGATGGCTGTCGGGATGCAGCGGGCGGAATGCTTCGGTACGCCGGTGGCGGATTATACCGCTGAAAATGTGTCCATGAAGGTCGCCAGAATCATTCAGAGCTACACGGGCATCGTGAATAAAATGGTTTGGAGGAAGGACGGATAAATGGGGCTTGCAGATATTCACATACATCTTTTGTTTGGAGTGGATGACGGTGCAAAAGACGAAGATGAGATGTATGCCATTTTAGATGCGGCTTATCAAACTGGCACACGGGTGCTTTGCTGTACACCTCATTTCCACCCCGGCTACTTTGGAGACAATTATGACAAGGTAAATGCGGCATTTAAGCGCTTGTCGAGCTATGTGCAGAAAACATATCCAGGCATGGCGCTGTATTTGGGAAATGAACTTCGGTATGAACCGGAATGTGTGACTTGGCTGAGGCAAGGCGTTTGCAGAACGGTCAATGGTACCAGATATGTGCTGGTGGACTTTTCGGAAGCAGCACCTGAAAAAGTAATTGGAAATGGCCTTCATGCATTGCTCAACGCAGGCTATATCCCCATTCTTGCCCATGTCGAGCGCTATCGATCCCTGCACGGAAGAATTCCTGCGATTCAAGCGTTCTGGCACGATGGCGTGGTGCTCCAAGCAGATACACAGTCCCTGTTCCGCGGGTTTGGCTTACTTGTTCAGCGTCAATGCCGGAAGCTGTTGTCCCTTGGGCTGATCGATCTATTTTCCTCAGATGCACACAACTGTACGTCTCGCCCACCTGAAATGTTGACGTGCTTTAACTACATCAGCAAAAAGTACAGTGCCGACTATGCGGCAGCTTTATGCTGCAATAATGCGATTCGTTTATTGCATGGTGAGACCGTAAGAAAGGACTTTTTTTAAGCATGAATCAGAAAGCATATCTAAAAACAGTCACCCTGAAAGACCTGTGGGGAATATTCGTCCGCCGTCTATGGGCCATTATACTCGCAGCCTGCATTTGCTGTTGCGGTCTTTTGGTATTCAACCGCATGACATTTGTTCCGCAATATGCCTCTACCGCAACCCTCTACATTCTGCGTCAGGCAGACAGTGCAAACGCCAGTGACGCAAGCTCCGATTTCTCCTTAGCCTTAAAGGTTGTAAACGACTGCACCTACCTCCTAAAGAGCCATACTGTTTTGGATGAAGTTATCAGCAGCCTGAATCTGGACATGGAGTACGAGGACCTATACGACTGTGTTTCCACTTCTAATCCGGAGGACACTCGTATTCTCGAGGTGACCGTGAAAGCGGATTCTCCCGAACTGGCAAAACGCATCGTAGATCGAATCTGCACCATTGGTTCACAGCGAATTGAAGATGCGATGGGATTCCAGCAGGTAAATCTCTATGAGCTTGGAACAACGGATCCTAATCCCTGTAACAGTACGCGGATGATCACATTTGCTTTTGCTGGTATTGTTGCTGCTGTTATGGTGTATGTGTTTTTTCTGATCATCTTCCTGCTGGATGACCGTATTAAAGCTGATGACGAGAATCTGGAGCGATATCTGGGCCTCAGCGTTCTGGGCAACATTCCGAATGCGGATGGTAAAAAGGCCGGAAAATATGGCTATTACAAAACATATGCAGCGTATAAGGCTCCAGCCAAGCAGGAGGTAGAAGATAAATAAAATGGAGAAAACAGTTTTGGAAAATGGATCATCTTTAAAGACGACCTTAAAACTTCCAGGGGAAAAGGACTTCTTTACTCAGGAGGCATTTAAGACATTGCGCACCAATTTGCAATTCTGTGGTCAGGATATCTGTACTGTCGTGATTACAAGCTGCAATGAGAATGAAGGCAAAACAACGACTACTCTTCAGCTGGCCAAAAGCCTTGCGGAATTGGACAAGCGTGTGTTAGTCATTGATGCAGATATGCGCAAATCGGTTATGGCAGGGCGTAACACCACAGCAGAAAACCCTGCGGGACTGAGCGAGGTGCTGACAGGACTGACATCCGTCAAAGAATGTCTTTATCAGACGCAGTATGAAGATTTGTCAATCATGTTTGCGGGCAAGTACCCGCCCAATCCTGTAGAGCTGCTGAGCGGGCAATACTTTGAAGATCTTTTGAAGGCGGCGAAAGAATCTTACGACTATGTGTTGATCGATGTCCCCCCGCTTGGCAGCGTCATTGACGCTGCCGTAGTAGCAGCCAAATGCGATGGAACGATCCTTGTTATTTCTGACAATCAAGTCCGCTACCGACAGGCCATTGAGGTCATAGAGCAACTGAGGAAAAGCGGAAGCAAAATTCTCGGAGTAGTCCGCAACAACATCAAGAAAAAGGATGGCGGCTACTATAAGAAGTATTACAAGAACCGCTATCAATAATCTCAAGAGAACATTGGATTCGTGCGATACTTGTTTGAAAAGTTTCTGACTAAGGTGGTAGAAGCTTATGAAAAAGGGAAAAATCGTAGCATTGGCATGTGCAGCAGCAGTCCTGCTTCTGGCCGTTTCAGCTTTTGGGTACATCCAATCGAAGTTGGATAAGATCAACAAGGTATCAGACACGCAATAGCATAGTAGGTGGTACCAATGTTCAATGCACAACAGCGGATTCGACAGTTAATGGATGAGCGTGGATGGACAATTTACCGGTTAGCGCAGGAGTCCAAGCTGTCACAGACAACGATCAGTAATATCTTCAAGCGGAACAATCAGCCGTCTATTCCGACGGTAAATGCGATTTGTGACGCTTGCGGAATCACACTGGCTCAGTTCTTTGCGGAGGACGATCCAGCAAACACTCTGAATACCCGGAGTGAGTTTGACAACAGTGTTGCGGCGCTCAAGGAGGATCAGCGCGAAGCGCTTGCTGCATTCATCAAGACAATGGTATAGTACATAACCGCTCAGCCCTTCTGTGCGGTTCACAGCAGAGGCTGTCCGAGGTACATTGGACAGTCTCTGCGCTTTTTTACAAATCAAAAGAGGCGTATTCATGAGCAGCGAAATCATGCAGGAAACCACCACGCTTGTTGAATGCAGCGCGTTCCATCGGGGGATGAGCGTGTTGGAGGCCAGCCTGCGAAACACCGAGGATTTGGAAAGTGTTCTCGACGAAAAGGTCGATGTGTGGTATAATGAAGGCAACGATGAGATTTCGGAGAGAACGCAGTATGAAGAGGATCCTGTTTATCTGTCATGGCAATATCTGCCGCAGCCCCATGGCCGAGTTCGTGATGAAGGACTTGGTAAAAAAGGCGGGACTGGCATCGCAATTTCATATCGAATCAGCGGCTACCAGTCGGGAGGAGATCGGCAACCCAGTCTATCCTCCGGCACGGCGCAAGCTGGCCGAGCATGGGATCTCCTGCGAAGGCCATGCCGCACGGCAGTTGACAAGTTGGGATTACGACGAATACGATCTCCTGATCGGCATGGACCAGGCCAACCTCCGGGATATGTACCGCATCTGCGGCGGCGACCATGCCGAAAAAATGTCCCTCCTGATGGATCACACCGCTCGTCCCGGCAATGTGGCGGACCCATGGTACACCGAGGACTTCGAGGCGACCTGGCGGGATGTGCTGGAGGGGTGTCAAGGACTTTTAAAAGAGTTAACTGCTGGGAGGTGCGGTGAAGATGGATAAGCTAATTGTTCGCGGAACAGAGATCAATGTGCAGTGGGATCTCAAGCGTGATGACTTTCTCAGCTTGACAGACATTGCAAAAATCAAGGATAATGACAATCCACGGTACATCATTCAAAACTGGCTTCGCAATAGAAACACCATCGAGTTTCTCGGTGTGTGGGAAACACTCTACAATCCAGATTTTAACCGTGTCGAATTCGATGCGTTTAGAAGTCAAGCAGGGCTGAACAGCTTTGTGATGACGCCACAGAAGTGGGTGGATGCGACCGGCGCCATTGGCATTGTTTCCAAGGCTGGCCGCTATGGTGGAACCTACGCCCATAAGGAAATCGCGTTTGAGTTTGCCTCATGGATCTCCGTGGAGTTTAAACTTTACCTGGTCAAAGAGTTTGAGCGGCTCAAGACCGAGGAAATGAAACAGCTTGGCTGGGATATCAAGCGCAACCTTGCCAAGATCAATTATCGCATTCATACGGATGCCATCAAAGAGAATTTGATTCCGCCGGAACTATCCGCCCGTCAGATATCCTTGGTCTATGCCAACGAGGCTGATGTTCTGAACATGGCCCTGTTCGGCATGACGGCCAAGCAGTGGCGGGATTCCCATCCGGATCTCAAGGGGAACATCCGGGACTATGCGAATGTATCGCAGCTTGTGTGCCTGTCAAACTTGGAAAATCTGAATGCCGTGTTCATTAATGAAGGAATATCGCAGCCTGAACGGCTGGCAAAGCTCAACGCCATTGCTATTAGCCAGATGAAGGTGCTGACGGAGGATCACAGATTGCTGCAGCTTGAAGCGGCTGATGATACAGGGAAGCCAGAGTAAAGCTTGAAGAGTCGTTTCGCACATCGTGATTTTCAGGTTGGGGGTTCGAAAATCTATAGTGTTGCGTTATGACATAATGTCAGGGTTCTGAGCAGAGATGCTTGGAGCCCTTTCTTTTGGTTGACTTTGTAAACCAATACGATAAAAGGGAGAGCGTGATCGCTCTCCCCTTTCCTATATCTACTACTATATCTATTATATCCGGGATACCGGCATCAACTCTCTGGCTGGTTGGAAACGATGAAATAGGGCTGCGGGCTCTGTCCGTCCTGCGTGGGGCGCAGAGTGATATAGCCGCCGGAATAGTATAGCTTCAGCAGGCCATCGTCCGTGCGCTCACCACCGGTCAGCGTCACCGTATTCAGGCCCGTATCCGTGTGGGTGGCGTACCAGGCGTCGGCCTCTTCCCAATAGAGCAGGTTATCCAGCCCCATTTTCCGGGTATCGTCCAGGGAGATGTCAAAATACTGCCGGAGAACGTCATCCATGGCCGCCCGGGGCGCCCGGAAAATGCCATAATTCTCTGCCGCAGGTTCCTGCTCCAGCACCCAGTCCCGCTCCCGATCGGTCACATAGCACTGTCCATAGATCAGTCCCGCGTAGCCGATGCCATCGTAGAACAGACGGCGCAGATTCACGGCCTCCGCCCCTTCATAGTAGCTGGTGCAGGCCTGGGCATACCAGCTGCCCGGGGCAAACAGCTCCTGGAGCTCCTGAAGCTCCGCCTCCGTCAGCTTGTTGGACTCCGGCCCCGTCAGCTTGTTGGACTCCGGCCCCGCATGGGCCGTACAGCCCATCAGCATCACCATACACAGCAGGGCCGCAAGCAGGGGAAATAAATGCTTTTTCATCTTCATTTACCTTCCTTTCTAATCGAAATCATACCGGAAAAGGAATACTCTGCAATCTCGTTGCTCCGGGTATATTTGTTGATGACCACAGGCGCTACATTGATAATATTGGCTTTAAATCAGTTAATCACAAGCAACCCCCCAATTTTCTTATAGTATATCACGCAAAATGTAGTGAAGTCAACTACAAAATAGTTCGCAAATTTGTAGTCCTACACTGCCCTTACCCAAAAACTCGGAATCGGTCTTGCAAAACCGGCAGAACTTGGGTATAATAGTTTGGATAAACTGCGGTATTATGCCGCCTGAGGTAAAGAGGAACAACACATGAGCACCATCATCACCTCCGTGGACCGGCACAGTCCGGCGGAGCGGGCCGGGATCACCCCCGGGGAGCAGCTGCTGACCATCAACGGGCACCAGATCATCGACGTGCTGGACTATCGCTTTTACGGCTACGATACCGACTGCTGCCTGGAGCTGCGGGAGCCTGCGGGTACCGTGCGCACGGTGTCCCTGCGCAAGCCCGAGGGCCGGGACCTGGGCCTGAATTTTGACACCGTCCTCATGGACGATATGCGTTCCTGCGCCAACCACTGCATCTTCTGCTTCGTGGACCAGATGCCTCCCGGTATGCGCAAGACCCTGTATTTCAAGGACGACGACGCCCGGCTCAGCTTCCTCCAGGGGAACTACATCACCCTGACCAACCTGACGGACCGGGAGGCCCAGCGCATCATCGACCTGCGCATCAGCCCCATCAACGTCTCGGTGCACACCACAGATCCCCAATTGCGGGTGGAGATGCTGAAAAACAAGCGGGCAGGAGAGAGTATTGAGGTCATGCGCCGCTTTGCCGCCGCCAACATCACCATGAACTGCCAGATTGTCTCCTGCCCCGGCGTCAATGACGGTCCGGCTCTGGACCGCACACTGCGGGAGCTGTCCGAGATGTATCCCGGTGTGGCCAGCGTAGCCATCGTCCCGGTGGGCGTGACCAAATTCCGGGACGGGCTGTGCCCCATCGCCCCCTACACTCAGGAACAGGCCGCTGCCGTCATTGCACAGGTAGAGGCGTTTGGAAAAACCTTCATGGAGAAGCACGGTACTCGCCTGGCCTGGTGCTCCGACGAATTTTATCTTTTGGCTGGTCTGCCTCTGCCGGAGAAGTCCTTCTATGAAGATATGGCCCAGTTGGAAAACGGCGTGGGCATGCTCCGGAGGTGGGGGAACTAGTCCCCTTCTCGGTGGCCACCGGAGTCTCCGCGGCGCCCTTCATTGACCAAATCCTGCAAAAAACTAAAAAACAGTTTCCCCAGCTTCAGGGCCGGGTCTATCCCATCCGCAACCGCTTCTTTGGCGAGACCATTACCGTTTCTGGACTGGTCACCGGCCAGGACCTCATTGCCCAGTTGAAAGGTCAGGAGTTGGGACA
>OMCQ01000697.1_pt1 | contig 17450 bp, 9 predicted proteins | sample 1673761 | NCBI WGS metagenome assembly OMCQ01 (sample SAMEA103958126, study PRJEB25191) | human gut metagenome | reverse complement strand
CCTGATGAACTGGTAACAGACTTTGTGGAAAGGAGTGAACGGTTATGGCAAAAAATAAAATTGAACGTATCGACCAGGAAATTGAGAAAACCCGTGAGAAGATTGCGGAATATCAGGAAAAGCTCAAGACCCTGGAAGCACAGAAAACGGAGGCAGAGAATCTGGAAATCGTTCAGATGGTTCGTGCGTTACGCATGACTCCAGCACAGCTGAACGCTATGCTTTCCGGTGGAATGAACCACGGCAGAGATACAGCACTGTCGGAATCAAATAATCAGGAGGTTACCGCTTATGAAGAATAAAAGAATTTGCAAAACACTTTCCGCCCTTTGCCTGACAATGGTTGTGGCATTTGGCTTTACGATCCCTGCTTTCGCACAGGGGTCAGAACAGGCTCCGGCGGCACCGGCAGAGGATTCTACCAATGACAGCAATGTGATTGTGGAAGAAACAGAACCGGCACCGGCACTTACACCAGATGGCAATGCCGCTCTGGTGGATGATTTTGGTGGCAATAAGCAGCTCATTACCGTTACCACCAAGGCTGGCAACTATTTTTACATTTTGATCGACAGGGCTAATGAGGATAAAAAGACTGCTGTTCACTTTCTGAACCAGGTGGATGAAGCGGATTTGATGGCACTGATGGAAGATGAAAATGTCAAAGAGGAGTCGGCTGCTGTGTGTAGCTGTTCAACAAAATGTGAAGCAGGGGCAGTCAATACGGCCTGCCCGGTCTGCGCAACTGATAAGAGTAAATGTACGGGCAAAGCACCGGAACCTCCGGCAGAAACATCGGAGCCGGAAAAAGAGAAGCCTGCCGGATTGAACCCGGCTGCGATAGTCCTTTTGCTGGCTCTGCTGGGAGGCGGTGGCGTATTTGCCTACTTGAAGCTCGTTAAGAATAAGCCTAAGACCAAGGGCAATGACAGTCTGGACGATTATGATTATGGCGAGGAAGATTCCGAGGAATGGGAAACCGAGGATGAGGAGTCGGACGAACCGGACGCTGATGGGGGCAGCACAGAAGAAGATGACGAGGACAGCGTGAAATGACCCGTTTCACAGACAGTCCCTATGAACGCATGATGACACGCAGGCCGGAGGGCGGGAGGGAAACTTCCCGTCCTCATTCTTTATCCCACAACCACCCCTGCTATGGTTGCGGGAGTTATGGAAGTCCCTGCGTAGGTATCTGCCATCGTGAGATGGAACGCTGGCTCAAAGAAAGGAAACGAAAAAAATGAGTGTTCTGATTATATTTATCAAGCTGATTGCTGTTTTTGACCTGCTTGTGATCGCCGTGTATTTTGGCGGCGACATTCTTTCTACCATGTTAAACAAACTTTGGAGAAAGCCAAAGCAAGATGATCCCTTTGATTTCTCCTTAGATACCACGACAGTTTCATTGTCCATAGATTCTATCCGTCAGCTTTATTCCGGTGACGCGGCAGATTTTGTGGAAGAAAAGATCCTGCCAAATGCGGAGAAAACAATGGCCGTTTTGACGGAACAAGAACAGACGGCGGCTCATCTGCTCTTATCCGCTCTGATCGGTTTTCTTGCAGCAGAAGCTCCTATGGATGAACAGAGCTTTCCTTTGATGATGGAACTTCTGAACTGCATGGAAGGGGAAAAAGAAGATGGTTGTCAGGATGCAGTAGATAGTTTACTTGAAGATGCCGCCTGCAATACCCGCCGTCACGAAGAATATTACAGCAATTATCAACGCTACCAGCTGATGCAGGTGGATAAAACCCGTGTCATTTTGGCTTGCCGTATCATCATCAATGACCTGCTGGGGAAACTGTACCGCTATGACTACCGGTTTGGTTATAACCTGCTACTGGATGAGGAAAACAGCATAGAGAAAAAACTGCACACGCCTGTGCGGGAAGAATGGGAGGCTGAAGATGATGAGATATAAACTGGTAATCGCTGAAAAACCATCGGTTGCACAAAGTCTGGCCGCCGTGATCGGCGCGACTGCTCGTAAGGACGGCTATCTGGAGGGGAACGGCTGGCGTGTCAGCTGGTGCGTGGGCCATCTGGCTGGGCTGGCCGATGCCGATGTATATAACCCGGACTATGCCAAATGGCGCTATGACGATCTGCCCATCCTGCCGGAACACTGGCAGATGGTGGTGGGCAAAGACAAAAAGAAACAGTTTGCTGTGCTGAAACAGCTGATGAACGCTCCGGATGTGACCGAAGTGGTAAATGCCTGCGATGCCGGACGCGAGGGCGAGCTTATTTTCCGCAGTGTCTATGAGCTGGCGGGATGCAGCAAACCCATGAAACGGCTGTGGATCTCCTCGATGGAAGATTCCGCCATCCGGGAAGGCTTTGCAAACCTGCGTCCCGGCTCGGAGTATGACGGTCTGCACCAAGCTGCTCTCTGCCGTGCCAAGGCGGACTGGCTGGTTGGTATCAACGCCACAAGACTGTTTTCGGTGTTGTACCACCGTACTTTGAATATTGGACGTGTCATGTCTCCAACGCTGGCGCTCATCGTCCAGCGGGAAGCCGAGATCGACACCTTCAAGCCGGTTCCGTTTTACACGGTAGTCCTGGAGTTGACCGACTTCTCTGTTTCCGGGGAGCGCATGGCGGACAAGGATGCTGCCGAGCAGCAGAAAGCCGCCTGCCAGGGTGCAGCTGCCACAGTGAAAAAAGTGGAGCGCAGGGACAAATCCGAGAAGCCGCCCGTCCTCTATGACCTGACTACCCTCCAACGGGATGCTAACCGATTGTTGGGATATACGGCCCAGCAAACGCTTGATTATCTGCAAAATCTGTATGAAAAGAAGCTCTGCACCTATCCCAGAACAGACAGCCGCTATCTGACTTCGGATATGGCGGAGGGACTGCCGGTGCTGGTCAATCTGGTTGCCAACGCCATACCATTTCGCAAAGGGATCGCCATTTCCTGTGATGCGGCTCAGGTCATCAACGATAAGAAAGTGACCGATCACCATGCGGTGATTCCTACCCGCAACCTTCAGGGCGCAGACCTGTCCGGCCTGCCGGTGGGCGAAAAGGCGGTACTGGAGCTGGTGTCACAACGCCTGCTGTGCGCTGTGGCGGAACCGCATACTTACTCAGAAACTGCTGTTACCGTGGAGTGTGCCGGTGCGGAGTTTACCGCCAAGGGCAAAACGGTGAAGCGCCTCGGCTGGCGGGCGCTGGACGCGGCCTACCATTCTGCGCTGAAAAATGCGGAACCGGATAAAGAAACCGAGGACAAATCCCTGCCTGAACTAACCGAAGGGCAGAGCTTATCCCTTTCCGGCGCTACCGTCAAGGAGGGCAAAACCAGCCCGCCCAAGCACTTCACCGAGGATACGCTGCTTTCCGCGATGGAAACCGCCGGGAAAGACGATATGCCGGAAGATGCGGAGCGTCAGGGTTTAGGAACCCCGGCCACCCGCGCCGGGATTCTGGAAAAGCTGGTGTCCACCGGCTTTTTGGAGCGCAAAAAGAGCAAGAAAACCGTGCAGCTCATGCCCTCCCATGATGCGGTGTCCCTGATTACCGTTCTGCCGGAACAGCTGCAATCGCCCCTGCTGACCACTGAATGGGAACACCGTTTAAGCGAGATCGAACGCGGCGAACTGGCCCCGGAGGACTTCATGGGCGGGATCGCCGCCATGCTGAAAGAACTGGTGGGAACCTATCAGGTCATCAAGGGGACTGAGTACCTGTTCACGCCGCCCCGCGAAGTGGTGGGCAAATGCCCCCGCTGCGGCGGTGATGTGGCGGAACTGCAAAAAGGGTTCTTCTGCCAGACAGAATCCTGCAAATTTGCCATCTGGAAAAACAACAAGTGGTGGGAATTGAAGCGCAAACAGCCCACCAAGGCCATTGTGACGGCGCTGCTCAAAGATGGCCGCGCCCATGTGACCGGCCTGTACTCCGAGAAAACAGGCAAGACCTACGACGCCACCGTGGTGCTGGAGGACGATGGGCGGTACGCCAACTTCAAGCTGGCGTTTGACCGGCAGAAAGGCGGTGCCAAATGAAGCTGACCCCAATCGAACAGGAAACCATTCTGCTCTACAATCAGGCCGAGGACACCGCCGAAGTTTATACCCATGACCGAAAACTGATGGAGAAGCTGACCCGCCTTTCCCAAAAGCACCCGGAACAGGTTTGTAAAAAAGATAAGCACAATTTTACGGTTCCCAAACGCTGTGTGTCCGTCCGGGAGCCATACAGCAACCAGCGCCGCAAGGCTGCCAGTGAACGGGCCAAGGCTGCCGGGTACAGGCCGCCCATCCCTAAATCGAAATCTGATTGACGATGGGCGCAAATGTATTTGAGACGGTCAAGCAGTCCGTTCCGGTCAAAGAAGCCGCAGAACGATATGGGATTGAGGTCGGACGGAACAGCATGGCCTGCTGCCCCTTTCACGATGACAAAAATCCCAGCATGAAGCTGAATGAGGAATATTTCTACTGCTTCGGCTGCGGGGCAACTGGCGATGTGATCGACCTGACCGCCCGGCTCTACAACCTGTCCCCAAAGGAAGCCGCCGAGAAGCTGGCGCAGGATTTTGGCCTTATTTATGACAGTCAGGCCCCTCCCCGGAGGAACTATGTCCGGCAGAAAACCGAGGCGCAGAAGTTTCAGGAGAGCCGGGACCATGCCTTTCGGGTTTTGGCGGACTACTTCCATCTTCTCCGCAAGTGGGAAATGGGCTACACACCCAAAACACCGGAGGAACCCATGCACCCCCGTTTTTTGGAGGCGGTGCAGCAAAAGGATTATATCGGCTATCTGCTGGATTCTTTTCTGGAGGACAGCCCGGAGGAACAAAAGCTGTGGATCGCTGAACATCAATCAACAATCGCCAATTTGGAAAGGAGAGTGAACATCATGGCTGATAAGCCCACCAACCGGGAACGGTTGCAGGAGATCACGGCGGGCATTGAACAGGGTATCAAGGAACTGTTTGAGAGCGAAAAGTATATGCGCTACCTGTCCGTCATGTCCAAGTTCCACCGTTATTCGGTCAACAACACCATGCTCATCTATATGCAGAAGCCAGAAGCTACCCTGGTGGCCGGGTTCAACAAGTGGAAAAACCAGTTTGCACGCCATGTGAAAAAGGGTGAGCATGGCATCACCATCATCGCCCCCACGCCCTACAAAAAGAAAATCGAGGAAATGAAGCGGGACCCGGACACCCATGCCCCCATTCTGGATGCAGACGGCAAGGCGGTCATGGAGGAAAAGGAAATCGAGATTCCCATGTTTCGCCCGGTCAAGGTGTTTGATGTAAGCCAGACCGATGGCAAGCCCCTGCCGGAGCTGGCCTCCAGCCTTTCGGGGACTGTACCGCACTATGAAGCGTTTCTGGAAGCCCTGCGGCGCTCTGCTCCGGTCCCCATCGAGTTTGAGGCGATGGCCGCCAACATGGACGGCTATTTTTCCCCCGACCAGCAGCGCATCGCCATCCGGGAAGGCATGAGCGAGGTGCAGACCGTTTCCGCCACTGTCCATGAAATTGCACACAGCAAGCTCCATAATCAAAAAGAGGTACAGCTTCCCTATGATGAGGAATATCAGGAAGTTGAGTTATTTGAGAAGCCCGCCCTGTTTTCCAACGGGCGTATTTCCCGTGATGATCTGCCCGAAGGCGTTTATTGCTATGACCTGCGCGGTTCGGATGAGGACCCCGGAGATCCGGTTTCCGTGGAGAATCGAGTTGTTGTAAACCATGTAGGTTCTGTCATTTTAGTCACCCCATTGGAGCTGCCCGAAAGCGGATACCTGCCGCTGACAGAAGAAAACGGCTTGAATTTTAACGGCGGCTTTTCTACCCTTGCCCAATTTTTGCAGGAGCAGAAAAAAGACCGCCGCACAGAGGAAGTGGAAGCGGAAAGCATTTCCTATGCGGTCTGCCAGTATTTTGGCATCCAGACCGGGGAAAACAGCTTCGGTTACATCGCTTCCTGGTCCAAGGGCAAGGAGCTGAAAGAATTACGGGCCAGTCTGGAGACCATCAACAAGACTTCCTGTGAGCTGATTAACGACATTGAGCGCCACTATAAGGAAATCTGTAAGGATCGCGGCATTGACCTGACCGCCAAACAGGAGCCGGAACAGGCGGATATACCGCAGGAAGCCCTGTTTCTTCTGAACGATGCCACCTATCTGCACATTCAGCCGTGCGATACCGGCTGGGACTATACCCTCTATGACAAGGAAACCATGAAAGAACTGGACGGCGGCCAGCTGGATGCCCCGGAACTGTCCCGTTCCGCCGCTGTCCGGCAGATTTGCGAGGGGCTGGAACTGGAAAATCCGTCGATTCAGGATGCCCCGCTGTCTATGATTGCGACCTTGCAGGATGCAGCCTGTCAGCAGATGCAGGAACAGGTCAGCCAGCAGACCGCAGAAGCAACCGCCACCCAGCTGCCGGATGCTCAGGAGCAGGCATTGGACGAGTACCCCATGCCCGACAGCGAGGTATCTGTTTCGGATATGCAGGAATACGGCTATCTTTCTGATGGGATGCTGCCCGTCACCAGAGAACGGGCGCTGGAACTGGACGCTGCCGGTCTGACCGTCTATGTTCTCCATGAAGATAACACGGAAAGCATGGTGTTTGACACCGAGGAAATCATGGAGCATGGCGGGCTTTTCGGCGTGGAACACGAGGAATGGGAGCAAAGTCCACAATTCCATGAAAAGGTGCTGGAACGGCAGGACCGGCAGCTGGAACGGGAGCAGGCGTTTTTCTCCCATGAGGGCAGCTGCTTTGCCATTTATCAGGTGAACCGGGACGATCCGCAGAATGTGCGGTTTATGAATCTGGACTGGCTGCAATCGCACAATCTGGCCGTGGATCGAAACAATTATGACTTAATCTACACCGCCCCGCTGAACGGTTCCGGCAGCACTATGGAGCAGCTGGAAACGCTGTATAAACAGTTCAACCTGCAAAAGCCGGTAGATTTTCACAGCCCTTCCCTGAGCGTCAGCGACATCGTTGCCATCAAGCAGGACGGTAAGGTATCCTGTCATTACTGCGACAGCGTTGGTTTCACCGAGATTCCCGGATTTCTGCCGGACAATCCGCTGAAAAATGCGGAAATGATGCTGGAGGATGACTACGGTATGATCGACGGCATCATCAACAACGGCCCAAAAGAGCCGACCGTGGCGCAGCTGGAACAGCAGGCCCGCAGCGGTCAGCCTATTTCTCTTATGGATTTGGCTGCCGCCCATCGAGAGGAACGGGACAAGAAAAAGTCCGTCATGGAGCAGCTGAAAAGCCAGCCCCGGACGGAACACAAAAAGACAGCGCCTAAAAAGAGCGCGGAAAGGGAGCTTTGATATGGGAAACTTTACTTTTGAAGAAATGAACCTGATGTGCATTTACAACACCGGCAGCCGCACCGGGCTGATGGAGGCTCTGACCGAGATGCGCGGCGAACTTTCGCCGGAGGAAACGGAACTGCGAGAATTGACGGACAGCGCCCTGATGAAGCTCCAGGCTATGAGCGATGCCGAGTTTGCCCAGCTGGAACTGTACCCGGATTTTGATGAATAAGCATTTCATAAACACCCAACGGGGCGGCGCAAAATGCCGCCCCATTTCCATTTAACACGAAGGGAGGACAACAACCATGCCATCCAAAACAGAATTTTACCGTCAGATGGCCGACCATGTGGCGACCCAGCTCACCGGCAGCTGGCAGGAATGGGCGGGATTTCTAACCTCCGCTGCCCGTCTTTACAAGTATCCGTTCCATGAGCAACTGCTGATCTATGCCCAGCGCCCCGACGCTACCGCCTGTGCGGAGTATGATTTATGGAATGATAAAATGGGCCGCTATGTGCGCCGTGGCTCCAAGGGTATTGCCCTGGTGGACGATTCCGGCGACAAGCTTCGCCTGCGCTATGTGTTCGATATTTCCGACACCGGCACCCGCGAACATTCCCGCACCCCCTGGCTATGGCAGCTGGAGGAACGGCACATTGAGCCTGTGTCGGCCATGCTGGAGCGCACTTACGAGGTTGGCGGCGATGACCTTGCCCAGCAGCTGGAGGCGGTGGCCGGAAAGCTGGCGGGCGAATACTGGAACGAGCATCGTCAGGACTTTCTCTATATCGTTGACGATTCCTTTTTAGAGGAATATGATGAATTTAACATCGAAGTACAGTTTAAGGCAGCCGCCACCGTCAGCATTTCCTACGCCCTGATGTCCCGCTGCGGATTGGAGCCGGAACGCTATTTTACCCATGAGGACTTTATGGCGATTTTCGACTTCAACACCCCGGCCACCATCGGTGCGCTGGGAACGGCGGTCAGCCAGATCAATCAACAGGTGCTGCGGCAGATTGGCGTTACCATCCGAAATTATGAGCGCGAACAACTCGCGGAAAGGAGCAATCACCATGAAGAATCCCATGAACTACATCCAGAACGGAGATTATCTGATTCCCGACCTGAAGCTGAGCGAACAGCCGGAGAAGCCCCTGGGCAAGTACGGCAGGATGCGGAAAGCATACCTCAAGGAACACCGTCCCATCCTCTACAACCAGCTGCTGATGAGCGAGAAGCTGTATCCGCACCTGCTGGAAATCGACGAAACGGCGAACAGCCGTCTGGAACAGCTGATGCCCCAGCTGACGGCAGCGGCGGGCGTGACGGAGCAGCTGAAAGCCAGCGACCCGATGCGCTGGGTGGGCCTGATGAACACCTGCAAGGCCCAGGCCGAGGAGATTCTGATGGCGGAGCTTATTCACAGCTGAGTTTCTTCCTCTCCGAAAACGAACAAATCCGAATCATAGATGAAGCAGAGAATGTGAAAACATCCTCTGCTTTTTCTTTTGCACAGGCTGACATCGACCATGTGCTGCGGCTGGGCGGCAACACGGACCGCCAAAGGGAGCGTGTGGTTGCAGCCTTTGAGAAGCAGAAATCCACCGCCGAAATTGCCGAGATACTGAAAACGCTCTATCACGGCGGCAACGGGATCGGCAGCGTCACCGCATGGTATGCCGAGGACGGCATCCATCTTTCCCACGGCAAAACAGCCCGTTACGACAAGTCCGCCCAGGTCATTTCCTGGGATAGCGCCGCCGAGCGTATCGGCCAGCTTTTGCAGGACGGAGATTTTGCCACCAATGTGGAGCTGGCTGAGGCGGCAGGCTATGAACGCTCCCTCCTTGCGGAAAAACTTTGGCATCTGTACCACGATTTCAGCGATAAAGCCAGAGAAGCCGGGTATCTGTCCTGTCTGTCCGGTATTCAGAGGACCGGGTTCCCGGAAGAAACCGCATGGCTTGCCGAGCAGCTGAACCGCCCGGAGTTCCGCCAGACCCTTGCGGAAGAATACGCCGCGTTCTGGACGGCATACCAGCAGGATCGGGAGTTGCTGCGCTTCCACTACCACAAACCGAGAGAGATTTGGGAAAACCTGAAAGACCTGTCCCTGCCCCGCACCACCTTTACCTCTCAGCTGACGGAAGTACCTGCGGCAAAGCAGTTTATCTCCGAGGATGAGATCGACGCCGCCATGACCAGAGGCAGCGGATTTGAGGGCGGCAAGGGACGGATTTTTACCTTTTTCCAAAATCCCCATACGGATAAGGAAAAGGTGGATTTTCTCAAAAATGAGTACGGCACTGGCGGCCACTCTCACGCCCTGTCCGGCGCTGGGGGCAGCTGGGAAGATCACGATGGAAAAGGTCTGCACTACAAAAAGGATGGCTGCCCGGATGTGCATTTCACATGGGAGAAAGCTGCCAAGCGGATTACCGATCTGATTCAAAAGGGTCGCTATCTCACCGAACAGGAACAGGCACAGTATGACAAAATCCAGGCAGAAAAAGCGCTGGCCGAGGAAGATGCCCTGCAAGCCCAGCAGCCGACCCCGGAGATATGGGAATACAACGGGGTCAAGGAGCGTCACCCGGATGATATGGTCCTGTATCAGATGGGCGATTTCTTTGAGCTGTACGGCGAGGATGCCAAAACCGCCGCTGCGGAGCTGAACTTCCATCTCACAACCCGCACTATTCCCGGCGGTGGCCGTGTGGAAATGTGCGGCTTTCCGGCAAACCGGCTGGAACAGGTTGTGGAACAGCTGCGGGATCAGCATGATGTGACCATTTCCGCTGTCCCGGAGGGCGGCAAGGAGCGCCAGGAATATTCTATGCCCTCCATCGACCATGAGGCGGAACAGCACATCAATGCTCAGGAAGCAGAGTTTGGCGCAGATGTAATCAGAGTGTTCCGGGATACGGAGCCGGAACAGGCAGCCCCTACGATTCGGGAACTGCATGAGAAATACAAGCCCATCGTGATGGAAGCTGTTACCCAGGATACCAGATACCGCAACGCCTGCGGTCATAGTGATTATGAAAACGCCATGATCGAGTGTAATGCTGCTGTGCGCCGCGCTATTCTTGATTCCCAAGATATGGAGCTGATCCGTCTGTTTTCTGATGTGCCGGAGTTTCGCCAGCGGCTGCACCGGGAAGTGGCGGACGAAACCTATCCCAAGCTCCATGAGCTGCTGCGTCCTCTCTCTCAGGATGACATTGATGATGCCATCTGTGCATGGAACGGTGACATTCAGAGCAAACACGCTGTTGTCCGCTACATGGAGCAGCATGGGCGGGAAAAAGATACCGCCGCATGGCTGGCTCAGGAATACAGCGGCAGTGACAGCAAGAGCCTGTTTGTGATCCGCGCCGGAAGTCCAGAGGAAATTGAGCTGCCCTGGCCCAAGGTACAGCGCCGGATTGCCCAGCTCATCAAGGAGGGTCGGTTCTACACCGAAGCGGAACAGGACCGCTTTGACAACATCGACCCCATCGCCATCCGGGAGGCGCTGGCCGAGCGCGGCATTGTGAATGGCGAGCTGGTGGACGAAGAAAAGCTGGACAATGACCCGTTCATCCAGCGTGTGATGGCGGATGTGGAGCAGATTGCCGCTGCGGAAACCGAAGCAAAACAATTTGAAGCCACTCCATACAAACATATTCATGCAGATTTGCGCGAGGTGTTGACCGGAAACGGCGGGCTGCTGGACGATCAGGAAAAAGGAACTCTCTCTCAACGCTTCCGGGACGGTGAGGACAACGCCCAAATTGCCAGCTATCTGGCTGGGACATTTACCGGAACAGCAGAAAGTATGGAACTTCAGACCGGAGAAACAGCGGACTATTTCGGTTCTACCGGTGGGTTGGAAGTCAATATCCATGACAGGTTCCAGACAACTTTGGGAATGAGCTGGGAAGAAGCCACTGCCGTACTGCGTACCCTATATGCACTGGAACAGGATGGCTTTACCCATACTGTGCCGGAGTTGTCACTTTCTGATGCCGAATATGCCCGTCGCAACCTCATTCCCGGCGAGACCACCTTTGCATTGGATGGGCGCACTTTCCGGGTCAGCAAGCTGGAGCCGGATATTGGCCGGGTGGAACTTCAAGATGTGACCTTTGCCAATGCGGTGGGATTCCCCATCTTCCGGGTGGAGCCGATTTCAGTGATCCGTCAGCATTTGGAGCAGGAATCAGAGCCGCCCACGTCTGCCACAGAGCCAGAAAAAACTCTGGATGAAGTGCTGGACGAACATCCCATTTCTATCCAAGTCAACGGTGAGTGGCAGACTTTTCCCAATGCCAGAGCCGCCGAGGAAGCCTCTTATGAGGAATACAAGGCCAATCTGCGCCGCACCGCCGAGAATTTCCGTATTACCGACGATCACCTGGGCGAAGGCGGCCCCAAGGCCAAGTTCCAGGCCAATATCGCAGCAATCAAGCTGCTGAAATATCTGGAAGAAACCACCGGGCAGGCAACGCCGGAGCAGCAGGAAATCCTATCCCGGTATGTGGGCTGGGGCGGTCTTGCCGATGCCTTTGACCCCGACAAACCCGCATGGGCTGTGGAATATGCTCAGCTGAAGGGGCTGCTGACCCCGGAGGAATACGCTGCCGCCAGAGGTTCCACCCTCAACGCGCACTACACCAGCCCTACGGTCATCAAGGCGATTTACGAGGCTGTGGGCCGCATGGGATTTGAGACCGGCAACGTCCTGGAGCCGTCCTGCGGTGTGGGCAACTTCTTCGGTATGCTGCCGGAGGAAATGCGAAACAGCCGTCTGTATGGCGTGGAGCTGGATTCCATCAGCGGACGGATTGCAAAACAGCTCTATCCCAAGGCCGACATCACCGTGGCTGGGTTTGAAACCACCGACAGGCGGGATTTCTATGACCTTGCCATTGGTAATGTGCCTTTCGGCCAGTATCAGGTTCGGGATAAAGTCTATGACAAGCTGAATTTCAGCATTCACAACTACTTTTTTGCCAAAGCACTCGACCAGGTGCGCCCCGGCGGCGTGGTGGCCTTTGTCACCAGCCGCTATACGATGGATGCCAAGGATTCCACCGTGCGCCGGTATCTTGCCCAGCGCGCCGAGCTGCTGGGAGCCATCCGTCTGCCCAATGACGCTTTCAAGAAAAACGCTGGTGCCGAGGTGGTTTCAGACATCATTTTCCTGCAAAAGCGGGACCGCCCACTGGACATCGTACCGGAATGGACGCAGACCGGACAGACTGAGGATGGATTTGCCATTAACCGCTATTTCCTGGACCACCCGGAAATGGTGTTGGGCCGACAGGAGCCGGAAAGCACCGCTCACGGCATGGACTACACTGTAAACCCCATTGAGGGCCTGGAACTTTCCGACCAGCTGCACGATGCGGTGAAGTATATTCGCGGCACTTATCAGGAAGCCGATCTGCCGGAGCTGGGCGAGGGCGAAGCCATCGACACCTCCATCCCCGCCGATCCCAATGTGAAAAACTACTCCTATACCGTCGTGGACGGCGCTGTATATTTCCGTGAAAATAGCCGCATGGTACGCCCAGACCTGAACGCCACCGCCGAGACCCGTGTGAAAGGGCTGGTGGGCCTGCGGGAATGTGTCCAGCAGCTCATTGACCTGCAAATGGACGCTGCCACACCGGACAGCGCCATCCGGGACAAACAGGCTGAACTGAACCGGCTCTATGACAGCTTTTCCGCAAAATACGGTCTTATCAATGACCGGGCGAACCGGCTGGCCTTTGCTGATGATTCCAGCTACTATCTGCTCTGCGCACTGGAAGTCATTGACGAGGACGGCAAGCTGGAGCGCAAGGCGGATATGTTCACCAAGCGTACCATCAAGCCCCACAAGGCGGTGGAAACCGTTGATACCGCCAGTGAAGCCCTTGCTGTCTCCATCGCGGAGCGAGCCTGTGTGGATATGGCGTATATGTCGGAGCTGACTGGCAAGGCCAGCGACGAACTGGCCGCCGAGCTGCAAGGCGTGATCTTCCGTGTACCGGGACAGGTGGAGAAAGACGGCACACCCCATTATGTGACCGCCGACGAATACCTGTCCGGCAATGTGCGGCGCAAACTACGTCAGGCACAGCGGGCCGCACAGCAGGACCTTTCCTTTGCAGTCAATGTGGAGGCCCTTACCGCTGCCCAGCCCAAAGATCTGGATGCGTCGGAGATTGAGGTGCGTCTGGGCGCTACCTGGATTGACAAGGAGTACATCCAGCAGTTTATGTACGAGACCTTCAACACCCCGTTTTATCTCCAGCGCAGCATTGAGGTCAACTATTCCTCCTTTACTGCTGAATGGCAGATCAAGGGGAAATCTTCTGTATCCTACAACGATGTGGCAGCCTATACTACCTACGGAACCAGCCGTGCCAATGCCTACAAAATTTTGGAGGATTCCTTAAACCTGCGGGATGTTCGTATCTACGACACCGTGGAGGACGCAGACGGCAAAGAGCGCCGGGTGCTGAACGCCAAAGAAACCACGCTGGCAGCACAAAAGCAGCAGGCCATCCGGGACGCTTTCAAAGACTGGATTTGGAAAGACCCGTACCGCCGCCAAGCTCTGGTCCGCCAGTACAACGAGGAAATGAACTCCACCCGTCCCCGTGAATACGATGGCGGACACATTACTTTCGGCGGCATGAACCCGGCCATCACCTTGCGGGAACACCAGAAAAACGCTATCGCTCATGTGCTGTACGGCGGCAATACGCTGCTGGCGCACGAGGTAGGCGCTGGCAAAACCTTTGAAATGGTGGCTGCCGCCATGGAGAGTAAGCGCCTGGGCTTGTGTCAGAAGTCCCTCTTTGTGGTGCCGAACCATCTGACCGAACAATGGGCGTCGGAGTTTCTGCGGCTCTATCCCTCCGCCAAAATCCTGGTCACGACCAAAAAGGACTTTGAGACCCACAACCGCAAGAAGTTCTGCGCCCGGATTGCCACCGGTGACTATGACGCTATCATCATGGGCCATTCCCAGTTCGAGAAAATCCCCATCAGCCGAGAGCGTCAGGAACGGCTCCTTCAGGAGCAGATCGACGAGATCACCGAGGGCATTGCCGAGGTGAAGTACAGCGGCGGTGAGCGTTTCACGGTCAAGCAGTTGGAACGCACCAAGAAGTCCCTGGAAGCCCGGCTGGAGAAATTGCAGGCCGAGAGCCGCAAGGACGATGTGGTGACATTCGAGCAGCTGGGCGTGGATCGGCTGTTCGTGGACGAGGCACACAACTACAAAAACTTGTTTTTATACACCAAAATGCGGAATGTGGCAGGTCTCTCCACCAGCGATGCCCAAAAGTCCAGCGATATGTTTGCGAAGTGTCGCTATATGGACGAGATCACCGGCAACCGAGGGGTTATCTTTGCCACCGGCACTCCGGTCAGCAACTCCATGACTGAGCTTTACACCATGCAGCGGTATCTCCAGTATGACCGCCTGCAAGAACTGAACATGACCCATTTCGATTGCTGGGCCAGCCGTTTCGGAGAAACCGTCACGGCGCTAGAACTGGCTCCGGAGGGAACCGGCTATCGGGCGCGCACCCGATTCTCCAAGTTTTTCAATCTGCCGGAGCTGATGAACCTGTTCAAAGAGGTGGCGGACATCAAAACCGCCGACCAGCTGAACCTGCCCACCCCGGAGGTAGAATATCACAACATTGTGGCCCAGCCTACCGAACACCAGAAAGAGATGGTGAAAGCACTCTCCGAGCGCGCTTCCGAAGTACACAGAGGCAGTGTGGACCCGTCGGTAGATAATATGCTCAAAATCACCTCGGATGGTCGCAAGCTGGGACTGGACCAGCGTATCATCAACCAACTGCTCCCCGATGAACCGGGAACCAAGGTCAATCAGTGCGTGGACAACATCATGCAGATCTGGCAGGATGGGGACGCGGATAAATTGACCCAGCTGGTGTTCTGCGACATTTCCACGCCCCAGGCAGCCCCATCCAAAAAGGCAGCCAAACAGCTGGACAATCCGCTGCTTCACGGGTTGGAAGAAGCAATCCCACTGGATGAGCCGGAGCCTGCTTTTACCATCTATGAGGACATCCGCCAGAAGCTCATCGCCCAGGGGATGCCTGCCGAGCAGATCGCCTTTATCCACGAAGCCAATACAGAGGTACGGAAAAAGGAACTGTTCTCCAAGGTCCGCACCGGGCAGGTGCGTGTCCTATTAGGAAGCACTGCCAAAATGGGCGCTGGAACCAATGTGCAGGACCGCCTTGTGGCGCTCCATGATTTGGACTGCCCGTGGCGGCCCGGAGACCTTGCCCAGCGAAAAGGACGCATTGAGCGACAGGGCAACAAAAACCCCTTGGTCCATGTGTACCGCTATGTCACGGAGGGAACTTTTGACGCTTATCTCTGGCAGACGGTGGAGAACAAACAGAAATTCATCAGCCAGATTATGACCAGCAAAAGCCCGGTTCGTTCCTGCGATGATGTGGACGAAACGGCGCTTTCCTTTGCCGAGATTAAGGCCCTGTGTGCCGGAGACCCCCGTATCAAGGAGCGCATGGATTTGGATGTGGAGGTTGCCAAGCTGAAGCTGATGAAAGCCGACCACCAGAGCAAGCAGTACCGTCTGGAGGACCAGCTGCTCAAATACTTCCCGCAGGAAATTGAAACCAACAAGGGGTATATCCAGGGCTTTGAAGCCGATTTGGAAACACTGGCTGCCCACCCACACCCAGAGGACAGCTTTGCCGGTATGGAAATCCGGGGCGATGTGCTGACCGACAAAGAAAATGCCGGTGCAGCCCTGCTGGATGCCTATAAGGAGGTCAAAACCTCCGATCCGGTGCAGATCGGCAGTTACCGGGGATTCACTATGTCGGTGGAATTTCAAGCGTGGAAACAGGAATATACGCTCCTGCTGAAAGGGCAAATGACCCATCGGGCAACCCTGGGTACAGACCCACGCGGCAACCTAACCCGTATCGACAATGCACTGGCGCAAATGCCCCAGCGTCTGGAAGCGGTCAAAAACCAGCTGGAGAACCTTTACCAGCAGCAGGCCGCAGCCAAGGAGGAAGTAGGAAAGCCTTTCCCCTTTGAGGACAATCTGCGGGTCAAGTCCGCCCGTCTGGTGGAACTGGACACGCTGCTGAACATTGACGGCAAAGGACAATCTACGCCGGAAACCGTAGTTGCCAAAAGCACGCGGCCTTCGGTGCTGGACAGCTTGAAGCGCCCGGTGCCGCCCCGCAGCCCTGAAAAGAAACCGAAACAACACGAGGAGGTACGATAACATGAATACCAACGATCTGAATACGGCTCTCTATGAAAAGATGGCCGCTGAACAGGACAACTACCGGGACTGGCTGAAAAGCCAGCCCCCGGAGGAAATCCTGCACCACACCTATGAGTACACGGTCCGGGAGGACATTGTGATGGCGATGGAGCAGCTGGAGCTGACCGACGCACAGGCCCAGGCGCTTTTGGATTCCCCCTCGCCGCTGGCTGATGTGTACCGTTATTTTGAAAAGCTGGAGACCGGCTACATGGATGTGATCCGGGACAGCATTGAAAACCGTGCCGATGATGTGTGCAAGGCGCAGGAAGAATTACGAACTGCCCCGCTCTACCCCCATTCTGCCGCCTATGCGTCCGAGCATGGAGAGATGGCACAATATAACCGTTCGTATCAGGCGAACAGCGCCTGCAAAGAAGCCATTGAGCAGACCATCAGCGCCCACTATGCAGAGAACCGGCTGGATACGGAGGCGGCGGTCAAAGATGTGCTGGAAAAGTTCGGGACGGAACGGGTACAGTTTATTCTTGCCAACACCATCCAGCACAAGAACCATGACGGGCGTATCTCTCAGGACAATAAAGCCTGGGCAAAAACCATTCCCATGCCGGAGGACAGCGATGCTTCCCGCCACTGTGCCTATCTGGTTGTGGATGGGGTCAATCCCGGTTTGACCGACCTGTTCACCAGACAGTTCCGAAAAGTCGCTCAAGAACAGCAGAAAAGTTCTGTCCTGCAAAAGCTCAAGCAGGAACCGCCTGCCCGCAAGCCTGCCGCCCCGAAAAAACGGGAGCCGGAGCGATAACCATGGCAAAGCGCAAGCGG
>OMCQ01000685.1_pt1 | contig 17656 bp, 19 predicted proteins | sample 1673761 | NCBI WGS metagenome assembly OMCQ01 (sample SAMEA103958126, study PRJEB25191) | human gut metagenome | reverse complement strand
TAATTATGATGGTTCCACGGGCGGTATGAATGTTGCGTTTAAGAATTTAATCTATATGCTTTATAGCAGGGACTTGTCCAATAAAGTCAGCTCTGCAATGCACACGAGGATACTGAAAGGTGAGAACATCAGTGGTCAGTTAAGGTATGGGTATGTCAAAGACCCAAATGATAAGCATAAGATTATTGTCGATCCGGAAGCAGCAGAAGTGGTTAAGCTGATATTTGAACTGACCGCACAGGGCAAAAGCAAAACGGAAGTGGCAAATTATCTGAATGCTCAGGGTATTGATACACCATCCGCATACAAAAAGAGAAAAGGAAGCAGAAACTTTTTCCATGCAGTTGAAGTAAAAAGTCTGTGGAGTACTTCTTCTATCCGGGATATATTAAACGATGAAGTTTATCTTGGAAAACTGATATGGAATAAAACTAAGAAGAGGATAGGTAGCAATAACACTTCAAGCTATGTTCCTAAAGACGAATGGATGGTGATAGAAAATTGCCATGAACCCATTATTACTCAGGAATTATTTGATATGGCACACGCTAATTCAAAAAAATGTGTTCGTTCAAAGCGTGGTAAGAGAAACTATAATCCATTTTATTATTGTGGTGTGTGTGGCAGAGCTTTAGCACCCAGCAAAAGGGTAAAAGGTGACATTCTTCTTTGTTACTCGTCCAGAATTGAGGAAAATTCTCCATGCAAAAGCAACAGGGTGGAAATTGCCAAGGTTGAAGATGCAATCATGAAAACTGTAAATATGTATGCAACAGTTTATCTGGATGAGAAAGGAATAAAGAGAGCCGGTAAATCGAAAGAAGTATCTTCGGAAGAAAAGCTTGCAGTACTCGAAAAGAAGGTGAAGAGCCTCAGCAGTAAAAAGATGATGTTGTATTCTGATTATAAGGATGACAAGCTCACAAGAGAAGAGTATGTCAAGCGTTCAAAGGCGATGGTGGAACAGATTGATGAATTGCATCAGAAAATCGAGCAGCTTAAATCGGAACTGCCGACAGAAGATAATTCTGCTGGTAAGTTTGAGACACAGTTAGAAAATATCATCAATATGGAATCTTTTGACAGAGAGAAAATCCAGAAGGTAATCAAAAAAGTGATTATCAATGGAGAGGACAATATAGAGATTGTATGGAATACAGATGATCTATTTTTCAAGTAAGATGGATGGTTACAGAGTTTGGAGTGCCGAGAAAATGTGGCACTCCTTTCTTCTGCAAGTATAAATATTGCTTTCAATATACTGCAATAGCAGGTATAATGGGAAGTGATATTTGAGGGTACAAAAAAATCAATTTTTTTTTGGTCTGGAGTTGACACGAGCAGGAGAGACGGTTCCGGATATTGAAAAATGTGATCGACTGGCAAAATTTTATGATATTACCATTGATGCATTGCTTCATCAGGAAAATACAGTAGGAAATACCAGACTGGCTCCGGCACCACCAGGAAAGCATCTGTGGGGGACGGTGACAATCGGAAGCAAAGGGCAGATCGTGATTCCGAAGGCTGCCAGAGATATTTTTAACCTGAATAGTGGGGATCGGTTGATTGTACTCGGTGATGAGGCGGAAGGGATTGCGCTAGTAAAAGCAGAAGAATTTGAAGAAAAAATGAGAGAAACATTGCGGTTGAGTCAACAGGTTGCCGGCGTTGAATAATGGAGTTGAGCTATGTGCAGTCGGAAAAGGAGAGCATTATGAAGTGTCCAAATTGTGGAAAAGAAATGAGAGATGGTTATCTATTTTGCAGCAAAGATGGTGCATTCAGTTTCGCAAATGAAGTTCCGGGAGTGTTTGAGAATGCAAAAAATGCGGATGGATTTGTGAAGATTACAGAGTTAAAGCCGAGTCACAGAACACATATTAAAGCGGCAATCTGTGAAGCATGCCGGAAAGTTGTGTTGGATTACTAAGAATATAGAATGTCAAAAAGCGTATTTTAGCACATATTCTGGTGAAAACAGTCGATGAATTTAAAGGAATGAAGCCGGAAGATGTTGTAAAATATATCGAAGGCGAACCGAGTATTAGCGTTGTTCCGGTTGAGCCGGGATTAGCAAATATGGAAAAAACAGATGCTACAGGACAGCGTATCGTAGGTCTTAATACGGAAAATGCTGAAATTAATGAAGGATTAGTCAGAATAGGAATCACAAATGAGATTCCGGAACATGATGAAAAATATGAAATGCACCGGTTGATTGGAGCATTACTTTCAAGCGAATTGAAAGAACAGGAAAAATTGGATATTATAGAACATGAATATAATATTCCAATCAGTCAAGAATTTAGAGAGGATGTGAGAATTATGTGTAATCTGAGTACAGGAATTGAAGAAAGAGCTACTGAAAGAGCTACTGAAAAAACAAGCGAAAAGTTTATTCTGAATATGTATAAAAAGGGTTATACATTGGATCAGATCGCAGATGTAGCTGAAACAGGTGTTGATGAAGTTGAGGCGATTATTAAGAAGAAAGAGCCTGCAATGGCGTAAACATCATGGTAAAATAGTTTAAAATGAAGATGCGGCAAAATCGTCAACAGGTTGTTGAGGAGTTGCCGCTTCTTTGAATTTTATGTTATTTTGATAAATCTTAGTCTGGCATAAATTGTTGCCCCCATTCGCACATAGAGTCCAATAAAGGAATCAGTGTCTTGCCTAACTCGCTTAAGCTGTACTCTGTTTTTGGAGGAATTACAGGATATATTTTTTTAATGATTAAGTTATCGTTTTCAAGTTCGCGTAACTGCTGAGCCAGCATTTTATCAGTGATAGCTGGAATTTTTTTGTGGATTTGGTTATACCTTAGCGTGTTGTTGCCAAGATGATACAATATAACGGCTTTATATTTTCCACCAATTTTAGATATCGTTGCATCAACAGGACAATTATATTTGTTTTGCATTTTTACATTTTACACTTTCTTTTTAGTTAGTATATTACAAAAAAGTACGTTCTTGTCTTTTTTATATCGAATCCATTATAATCAAATTGTCTAGACAATACAATCATAATTTTAAGGAGATTTTACAGAAATGAATATTTTAGATATTGCAAAACAGCGTTTTTCAGTAAGAAACTATCTGACTAAAGAGATTTCACAGGAGACATTGGAGACAATTTTAGAAGCAGCTCATGTAGCACCAACCGCAGCAAATATGCAGCCTGTTAAACTATTGGTTGTAAAAAGCGATGAAGCAAAAGAAAAACTGGCAAAGGCAGCCAATATTTACAGTGCTCCAGTTGCAATCATTGTGTGTGCAGATACGGATAAAGCATGGACGCGTCCATTTGATGGGATGAAAACAACGGATATAGATGCGTCAATCATTACCGATCATATGATGCTTACAGCTACAGAACTTGGCTTGGGCTCTGTTTGGATTTGTTACTTTAAACCAGATGTGATAAAAGAAGAATTTAAACTTCCGTTGGGACTTGAACCAATCAATATATTGGCGATTGGATATACGAATGAGAAAGCAGATGCAAATAGACATGAATCCCAGCGTATACCAATGAAAGAATTTGTTTCATTCCTTTAATATAAAAATTATATATCAGCTCAAATTGCAGATGTAACAGAAAAGAGCATATCTGAAATTGAGAAAATTGTAAAGAAAGAGCCAGCAATGGCGTAAATATCATTAACGAAATAATAAAAAATAAGAGACGGCAAATCGTCAACAAGTTGTTGATAATTTGCCGTCTTTGTTGGTATATGGGAGTTATTCCTCTTTTTTTCTAGCCCTTGTCTTATAGACATTATACTGATTCTTGCATTTCGGAGAGCAGAATTCATTTCCCTTACGGCTTGCGATAAATGCCCTGCCACAGTGCTTACACAGCTTCATATCGCAGTCAGAATCCGTAAGCATAAAAGAAAAGCACATCTGGATCATGACGAGCAGGGAATGGAAGTTCCATACGATAACAGGGGCATTTTCCGCTAATGCGATATGGTAAGTCGGGGATATGCCGCCAAATGCAGACATACCCTGACGATACAGGTTTTTTGTCTGTTCATCCAGACTGTCATAGTCCATATAGTATAAGAAACTTGTGGTAAAGGTAAATGCCCAGTCGGAAAATTTTTTCACCAGCCAGTCATAGCGTTCTGCATATTCCTTCTGAAAACTCATCGTAACAGCCTGTGAATTCTTTCCCGTTGCAAGTGCGATTGCAATGCCATTCCGCATTGGTGGTGATGAATTTGTTGTATTTGCCGGCATGACACAAAAACAGGTTGAGTCAACCCTGCTCGAATTAAAGCATACAACAGAGAAGTAGTCTGGGACAAAGGTTGACAGAGTGAGTATCTCTGTTGGATATGCTCTTACGGAAGACCATAAAGAATTTTCTATTGAGGAGCTTGTGTATCATTAAGACAACAGGGAAACAAATTCCACACGCTGATCCATCCAGTTCCCGATAATTGCAATTCCTTTTCCCATGGTAAAAGCTGCAACAATGGTTCCGATGCCAAGTCCCATGATATGTCCGAGACAGAAGAACGTCATACATGCGGTAATAACCAGACAGGTTACATCAAAACCGATTTTGATGCGGGCATAGGGAACCTTTGTGATGTCTGCGGCTTCCCGCGGAAACAGATCGGTTGGGATGATCGGCAGTTTGCAGCGGTTTGACAGCGCAATTCCAAAACAGATGATAAGATAACTCAATACAAAGTAGAGGATGCGAAGTGGTATATTCAGCGGCAGCCGCGTAATCCACAGTTCATGCAGATCCATCATCTCTCCAAACGCAAACCCTACAACAAAACTAAATAAATAGGATGGGACAAATTTTTTTCGCATAATCATTAGAATGCAGATCAAAAGTCCATGAAACAGGTAAGTCCAGGTGCCGAGTGTCAGTTTCGGGAAAACCTGTTGAAACGCATACGGCACGCTTGAAATGGCGGAGATTCCGGAGCCGGACTGAAGCATCAGAAGGACACCGAGGCTGTTAATGATAACGGCAAGGACAAGTGCTGCCTCACCACGTAAGATTTTTTCCTGTTGTTTCATGATAATAGTGCTCTTTTCCGATAGATTTTGTGTGCATTGCACACGGCTGCGATTATAGTCCTTTTTTCACAGATTTTCAAGTGTGGGTTATGTAATGGATGCATTTCCAGTGCAGAAGGTAACCGATTGTGGAGAGATTGCGTGAAACAGAATAAATTCTGATAAAATTTCTTGCAAAGTAGGTTTTCTTGTGGTATATGGTATTAAAACGGTTAAACTATGGAAACAGAAACGAAGAAAAGAGGGCAATCACAATGTGTACAGCAGCAACATACAAGACAACGGATTTTTATTTCGGACGTACATTAGATTATGAATTTTCTTATGGAGATGAAGTGGCAGTCCTGCCACGGAATTATGCGCTTACCTTCCGGCATATGGGTGTATTAAAAGAGCATTATGCGATCATCGGTATGGCATATGTAGTGGGCGATTATCCACTGTATTATGATGGAATCAATGAAAAAGGATTGGGTATGGCAGGGCTTAATTTTGTCGGCAATGCCGTGTATCAGAAAATTGAAGAAGGGCGGGAAAACATCGCACAGTTTGAATTTATCCCATGGATTTTAGCACAGTGCGCTTCGGTTTGTGAAGCAAGAGAAAAGCTGGAGAAGATGAATCTGGTAGGAACACAGTTCAGTGAGCAGCTTCCGGCGGCACAATTACACTGGATGATTGCGGATGAAAAGGAATGTATTGTAGTAGAATGTATGGCGGATGGATTGCATATATATGACAATCCGGCGGGAGTTTTGACGAACAATCCGCCATTTCCGCAACAGATGTTTTTGTTGAATCAGTATATGCATCTGTCACCGAAGCAGCCGGTCAATGCGTTTTCCAAGCAGCTTCCTCTGGAGCAGTACAGCCGCGGCATGGGAGCACTGGGCTTGCCGGGAGATTTGTCTTCTGCTTCACGGTTTGCCCGTGTGGCATTCACCCGGCTGCATGCGATGTCGGGTGAATCCGAAAAAGAGAGTATCAGTCAGTTTTTTCATATTTTAGGTTCGGTGGATCAGCAGCGTGGCTGCTGTGAGGTGGCAGATGGCAAATATGAGATTACGTTGTATACTTCCTGTTGTAATGCAACAAAGGGTATTTATTACTATACGACATATGAAAATCATCAGATTACTGCTGTGGATATGCATCGGGAGAATCTCGATGGGGAAACGCTGGTGCATTACCCAATTGTGACAGGAGAACATATTTTGTGGCAGAATTAAAAGGGTGACATACACGAGGAGATGGAAAGGGAAGTTTGAAATGAAATATATTCCGTTAATCATAATATTACTTCTGATTCTGGCAATTTTGGTTTTGATTTTTTACGGAGTGTACCGTGTGAAACGTTTTTCCAGACAATTGTTTGGCACAGATGATATTTTGCAGGGCGTAAAAAAAGCGCAGGAAGATCTGTCAACAACACCGCGTTCGGTATCGGCAATGACAAGAATTGCCCTGCCGCAGATCGTTTCCGATTTTCCGGATTTTGAGTACAATGAAATGAAGCAGCGTGCAGAAAATGTCCTGATGCAGTATTTCGAGGCAGTAACGGCACAGGATGTAACAATTTTACAGGAAGGAAATGAAGATTTGAAAGAACAGCTTCGTTCGCAGATTCGCGCATTGGTCTCACAGGAAAAATGGGAACATTTTACGCAGGTAAAGATTCATCAGACGGAGATCGCCCGGTATCGGAAAGAAGCTGGCCGTTGCATCGTGACATTCCAGTCGGCGGTGGAAAGTTTTCATTATGTGACAGATGCAGCACATGCCGTGGTGCGGGGATCGGATCATATCTTAGAGCAGAGCCGCTATAATGTTGATCTGGTTTATATTCAAAATCGTGACCTTGCCAAAGGAAATACCGATGGAGCGCTTGGAGTCACATGTCCGAATTGTGGAGCACCGATCACGAATCTCGGAGCTAAATTCTGTGAGTATTGTGGCGCCGGTGTTGTGGAGTTAAATGTACACGCATGGTCTTTTGAAAATATTGAGGAAGCATAAATTTATTTGCAGGCATAAGCAGAATTCTTTTTTGTATGCTTGCGTTTACTGTGATATTGTGTTAAAGTACATATTGTTCTGAATATAAGAACCATAGAGTGATGACAGAAGTCACACGAAGGGGTACACCACCGCGGGTGTAGCTTTCTTTGTGTGGCTTTTTTTGTTGCAATAATAAGTGATTGCGAAACTTTTTCCAGATTCTTCCGTAATCGCCTAAATAATTTCAAAATAAAAAGGAGGTCTTACATGGTACATATCAATGGAAAAGACATAGATGTGGCAGGGCAGTCCCTGATGGATTTTTTAAATGCAAATGATTATGAGATGGGTACGTTTGTTGTGGAATGCAATGAAGAGATTATTCATAAAGAGGATTATAAAACATATATCCTCAGGGATGGTGATGTTATAGAAGTTGTCCAGTTTATGGGGGGTGGCTGCGGTACATCTCTGATGTATCGCTCCATAATGTAGCGTTGGTCCATTTGCGAAGCAAATTTTTCAAATCATAGGAAATTCCTTCCTATGATTCAAAAACGCTCCGCGGGGATGCGCAGCTCGCGGAGTTGAAGGTTATGTTGAACATACCGCTCGCGCGCGAAAGTGTGCGGTCAAGCGCACACTTTATTTAAAGAAAAATACCAGAGAGAATACAAGAAAGAAGGAAGAAAAAATGAAGAATGACACATTTACATTAGGAGGGAAAGAATTCTCCTCGCGTTTTATTTTAGGATCAGGAAAATATTCCATGGAGCTGATCAAGGCTGCCGTTGAAAACGCCGGAGCACAGATTATTACATTAGCAGTGCGCCGCACCAACACAAAGAAAAAAGAAAACATTCTGGACTTTATCCCGGATAACGTAACATTGCTTCCAAACACTTCAGGTGCAAGAGATGCAAAAGAAGCAGTCCGCATTGCGCGCATGGCAAGAGAACTTGGATGCGGAGATTTCGTAAAGGTTGAGATTATGAAAGACAGTAAATATCTGCTGCCGGATAATGTGGAGACCGTAAAGGCAACCGAAATGCTGGCAAAAGAAGGATTTGTGGTGCTTCCATACATGTATCCGGATCTGTATACCGCACGTGATCTGGTCAATGCCGGAGCCGCAGCTGTTATGCCATTGGCGTCTCCGATCGGTTCTAATAAAGGTCTGGCAACGAAAGAATTTATCCAGATTCTGATTGATGAGATTGATCTGCCGGTAATTGTGGATGCCGGAATCGGAAGACCTTCCCAGGCATGCGAGGCAATGGAGATGGGAGCTGCCGCAGTTATGGCAAATACCGCAATTGCAACAGCCGGGGATGTCCCGGCCATGGCGGGTGCATTCAAGGCAGCCATTGAAGCTGGAAGAAGTGCATATCTGTCGGGACTGGGTCGTGTACTTGAGCGTGGCGCTTCCGCAAGTGATCCACTGACCGGATTTTTGAGAGACTAGGGGGCGAAATCATGGCTGAAAATCAATTTTTTATTGACTCCGATAAGTTAAGCGAAGCTGCACTGGAGCGCAAACATAAACTGGAAACCGATCCGTCGAGCAGAACGAACCATATGGAATATATGCCGGGGATGGAACAGATCGATCCAACCATAAGAAATAAAGTCCTTTCCGAGATGGACAGTTACGATTACAACAAATATACGGCAAGAGATGTGCAGAATGCATTAGAGCATGAAACCTGTAGCGTTGAGGATTTTAAAGCATTGCTTTCGCCAGCCGCAGAGCCGTTTTTGGAGCGCATGGCACAGCGTGCAAAGATCGAGACAGGCAAGCATTTCGGAAATACGGTGTATCTGTTCACACCGCTTTACATTGCAAACTACTGCGAGAATTACTGTGTGTACTGCGGATTTAACTGCTACAACGACATTCATCGTAAGAAACTGACTTTTGAGGAAATCGAGCATGAGATGAAAGTCATTGCAGACTCCGGCATTGAGGAAATCCTGATGCTGACTGGCGAGAGCCGTGCGCAGAGTGATGTCGAGTATATCGGGGAAGCCTGCAGGCTGGCAAAGAAATATTTCCGCAATATCGGTCTGGAAATTTATCCGGTCAACAGTGATGAATATCGTTACCTGCATGAATGTGGTGCAGATTATGTGACCGTATTTCAGGAAACCTATGACAATGTCAAATACGAAACCCTGCATCTGATGGGACATAAGAGAGTATTCCCTTACCGCTTTGAGGCACAGGAGCGTGCGCTGATGGGAGGTATGCGCGGTGTCGGATTTTCCGCATTGCTTGGACTTTCCGATTTCCACAAAGATGCACTGGCTTCTGCACTGCACATTTATTATTTGCAGCGCAAGTATCCGTATGCAGAGTATTCCCTGTCCTGTCCGCGTCTGCGCCCGATCATCAACAACGACAAGATCAATCCGCTTGACGTGCACGAAAAGCAGTTGTGCCAGATTCTGTGTGCGTACCGTATTTTCCTGCCGTATGTCGGTATTACCGTTTCTTCCCGCGAGCAGAAACATTTCCGTGACGGCATCGTAAAGATTGCAGCGACAAAGGTATCTGCGGGAGTGTCTACCGGAATCGGAGATCATGAGAGCAAGTATACCGGAAAGGATAGCGGAGAATCCGGAGATGAGCAGTTTGAAATCTCGGATGGAAGAAGCTTTGACCAGATGTATAACGATATGGAAAGCGAAGGTCTGCAGCCGGTATTAAATGACTATGTTTATGTATAGAAAAATCTGCGTGACCAACCGTGCGCTGGCAGAACGTCCTTTTTTAGAACAGTTAGCGTGCGTGCTTGCCACAAAACCGTATGCGATGATCCTGCGGGAAAAAGACCTCACGGAAGAGGGATACGAAGAACTTGCGGGAAAAGTAAAAAAATTGTGTGAAAACACGGACACCAGGCTGATTCTGCACAGTTTCCCGGATGCTGCAATGCATCTGGGGTGTACGGCCATTCATATGCCACTGCATCGGTTTACAGAGATGCCGGAAGAACAAAAGCAAAAATTTCTGGTGCGCGGTGTCTCCGTACATTCGGTGGAGGATGCGCGCCTGGCAGAACAATGCGGGGCAACCTATCTGACAGCAGGGCATGTGTTTGTGACTGATTGTAAAAAAGGACTGGCACCGAGAGGACTTGATTTTTTGCATGAGGTGTGCAGCTCTGTGAAAATTCCGGTATACGCAATTGGAGGAATCAACGACAAAAATGCGGCATCCTGTATCAGGGAGGGAGCAGCAGGTGTGTGTGTCATGTCCGGGTATATGAGGATGCGTTAAAAGAATACAGGTTCTCTGTTTCGGACAAGGGGAATTCGGAATACGGTAGTGTCAAACCAGACCTGTTCCCCAATTACATCTACAGGCATATAATCCTGTCCGGTTACAATTTTAAACATGTCTTCCGATGATAATCTGCACAGTGAGCGAAAAGGTGCGGTTATGTCGATCTAACAAATTTACATCCAGTTTTTTAATCTGCTGTGAAACAGCAGATTGTGAAACATGGAATTGTTCCGCTGCTTCGTAGAAATTCCCATTTGCAATCATATTTTCAAAGATTGAATCTGTTCTATACTTTCTTATTGTAAAAATATATATTATTTTATGTTGAATTTTAGAAAAGAAAAGACAATAATAAAAAAGAGATTGTGTGTAAGTGGTTAATTCGATATATGAGGTGTAGAACCGTGATTTATAATGATTTTGTCAAATAAATATAGTAATGATAGGAAAGACAACTTTCTGAACAAAATGATGGAGGTATGGATTGTGAATAAGAAAAAAATAACCATATTGGCATGTACTCTTTTTATGGTGATGAGTCTGGGAGCTTGTGGAAAAGCAAAAGAAGATGAGTTCACCGTAACACAGCAGGAAAGCGAGTCTGTAGATTCAGAAATAAACAATGATGAAAACACAGAGAGTGAGGATTCACAAATAAACAATGATGAAAATACAGAGAGTAAGGATTCTGGGATAAAAAAAGAGGAAGACACAGATACAGATACAGAGAATTCATCCATAAAACAGCCGCAAAGCAGTATGCAGAAGGTTGAAGGTACAGAAGAGAAATTGACATCAGACCAACTGTTGGATTTATTTGTCAATGGATCAATAGATGCAGTTGATTCCAAAGATATGACGTCAAAGTATAGTATCGCTGATTTTCATATAGGTTCTGGAGAAAAGAATTCATATTCGATTGGAGAGAAAATGGATCTTGACAATGATGGAGAAAATGAGCTGATAATTAGAGGTACTTATGGTGGGGTATACTTTGATGCTCGTGACAATAAGGTGTATGCCTTTGCCAGGGGAGATGGTGATGCAAATATACTTTCATATACTTATTACAATGGAGAAATTTGGATTTTGTACAGTAATAGTGTGAATGAGGGGGCTGAAAGTTATCATATGGAAAAATACGAGGGAGCTGACAAGTTAGTTGCGAAAATGAATTTTAGTGAAAAATTTGCTGATGCAAATAATCCGAAGGCTGGAAAGAAATATGTATTGAATGGAAAAGAAATTTCCAGTGATGAATATGCCGCATTTGCCAGTAAAATCTTTGCGGCTGAAGAAAGTACAGACTGAAAATCTGATTTTGGGTATTCATTTTTTATTACTAAAAAAGTGTAAAATTTTCGATGAAAAAACCATCGTAACGTGTTATACTGGCAGAAGCATGAGGATAAAGGTCAGGAAACATGAAAGAAGAGGTTACCAGTCAATAAAAATGAGTAACATACTGGAAAAACAGTTTTTAAAACAAAGAAATGATTTTGAAAAATCCTGTGTGGAGAGAGATAAAAAATACCACTTTCCGCAAGGAGTGATTTTTGAAACAGATATCGCATATGCAAAGGATAAAAACAAAGCGCACCGTCTGGACAGATATCGTCCAAAAGGGAAAGAGACGCAGATACTTCCAGTGATTATCAATGTCCATGGGGGAGGGCTGCTTCTCGGAAATAAGGAATTTAACAAGTATTTTTGTGCGCTGCTCAGTAAGAAGGGATTTCTGGTGTACAGCATGGAGTACCGGCTCATCCCGGACTGTACATTTTTTGATCAGCTGCGTGACATCTTTCTTGCAATGGATTTTGTAAAGGAACATGCTGCAGCAGACGGAGGAGATCTGTCGCATGTCTATCTTGTCGGGGACAGTGGCGGGGCCTGTCTGGCCACTTATGCAAATGCAATACAGAACAGCAAAAAAATTGCAAAGGCAGCGGGCATAAAACCGTCTGAGCTTAAGGTGCATGCACTTGGTCTCATCAGCGGGATGTTTTATACGACAAAGTTTGATAAGATCGGTCTGTTTCTTCCGAAATATCTGTATGGAAAACAGTACAAAAAAGCACCATTTGCGGCTTATGTAAATCCGGAAAATCCGGAGCTGCTTTATGCGCTTGCACCGGCATGGCTGGTGACAAGCCACAACGATTACCTGAGAAATTACACGATCCGTTTTGAAAAGGCTCTGACGGCAGCAAAGATGGAACATGAAATTGTGGATTTTCCGCGAAATAAAAAACTGACACACGCATTTTCTGTGTTTGAGCCATATCTTCCGGAGAGTGATGCAGTACTGGAGATGCTTGTGGAATATCTGAAAAAGTTTTAGAAAACGCGTCTATTGTGAAAAAATATCCCGGATACCTGTAAGGTCATAGGTATCTGGGATATTTTTGTGGAAAAACAAACGCATATATTATAAAAGTTACTGGATCATAGAAAGAAACATTCGGTGAATTCTGCGATCCTTGTCAAGTTCCGGATGAAAAGCAGTTGCAATCTGATTGCCATAGCGCACACCCACGATATGGTCATCAACGACCGAGAGAACCTCCACACCGTCTGATACGCGCTCTACATAAGGGGCGCGGATAAACGACATCGGAACGGTTCCAATGCCTTTGACTTCAGCTTCGGTATGGAAACTGCCGAGCTGGCGGCCGTAGGCATTTCTTTTTACCTGCATCGGGATTGTGCCAAAATGTTCCGGGGAGCCTAAAAGGATCAACCCGGCGCAGGTGCCAAGCACCGGCATTCCATCAGCGATCTGTTTTTTCAGGGGATCAAACATTCCGAGTTCCCGGAGAAGTTTTCCCTGTACAGTGCTTTCCCCGCCCGGCAGGATCAGTCCGTCATACGGCTGGTCTAAGTCTGCCGCCTGACGCAGTTCCACGGTCTTTACCCCAAGTTCTTCCAATACATGTTCATGTTCGATAAATGCACCCTGCAGGGCAAGTACTGCAACAGTCATGTTTATTTCCCTCTTTCTGCCATCAGTAAGGCGATTTCCTGTTCGTTGATTCCGACCATGGCTTCTCCAAGCCCGGCAGATAATTCTGCGATCAGTTTTGCATCGGTATAGTTTGTGACGGCTTTTACGATAGCAGCTGCACGCTTGGCAGGATTGCCGGATTTAAAGATTCCGGAACCGACAAAGACACCTTCTGCTCCGAGCTGCATCATTAAAGCAGCATCTGCAGGGGTAGCGACACCGCCGGCAGCAAAGTTAACCACCGGAAGTTTTCCGTTATTATGGACATAGACAACCAGATCATACGGTACCTGTAATTCCTTTGCTGCTTCGAAAAGTTCATCTTCCCGCAGGCTGACAACTTTTGCAATCTGGCTGTTGATCTTTCGCATGTGGCGGACGGCCTGTACGACATCACCGGTACCAGGTTCTCCTTTGGTACGGATCATGGATGCACCTTCACTGATACGACGGAGTGCTTCACCGAGATCTTTGGCACCGCAGACAAACGGAACCTTGAACTGGTGCTTATCGATATGGTAGACGTCATCGGCAGGAGAGAGCACTTCACTCTCGTCGATGTAGTCGATCTCGATAGCCTCTAAAAGCTGTGCCTCTACAAAATGACCGATCCGGCACTTGGCCATAACCGGGATGGATACGGCTTCCTGAATGCCGCGGATCATCTGAGGATCGCTCATGCGGGAAACGCCGCCGGCTGCACGGATGTCGGCAGGAATCCGTTCGAGTGCCATGACGGCGCATGCGCCGGCTTCTTCTGCAATTTTTGCCTGTTCCGGTGTGGTGACGTCCATAATTACGCCACCTTTTAACATCTGTGCAAGGTTTTTATTTAATTCATACTGTTCTGCTGTGCTCATCGGTATTCTTCTCCTTTTTTTCAAAAATTTGTTTTATGCCGGTCATTATAGAACTTGATTGGATATATGGAAATAGCCAAAACAAATATTTATTATAAGACCAGAACGACAAAACAACGTTTAATGATATAAAATCACATGATGTAGTAATAAAAACTATATAATATAGTAGACATGCGATGACAAATGGTGTAATATGATGTGTGACATAAAAGGAGTAGAAAACGGAGGCGGGATGAAGCTGAAACAGCGCACGATTTATTATCAGGATGAACTGCATGACGAGTTTGCCGGAGATCATATTAAAGCAAAACATATTGGACAGGATTACCGGTATATCCGGGTGCGTCTTCTGGAACGGATGCTGCATGGATTCTGGTATGGCATAGTTGCAGTTCCGCTTGCACGCCTTTACATGAAACTGCATTTTTCACATAAAATAATAAACAAAGAAGTGTTAAAGCAGGCCGGAAACAGTGGATTTTATCTGTATGGGAATCATACACATTTTCTGGCAGATGCGCTGATACCAACGCTGGTAAATTATCCGCGGGAAACGGCGGTGATTGTGCATCCGAATAATGTTTCCATGCCGGTGCTGGGGCGGATTACACCATATCTTGGGGCACTTCCGCTGCCGGATGACAGAGGTGCCATGAAGCATTTTCTGGAGGCATTGACCTGGCATACCGATCATGGGGATTGTATTATGATTTATCCGGAGGCACATATCTGGCCGTTTTATACCGGAATACGACCGTTTCCGGATACGTCGTTCCGCTATCCGGTGCAGCAGAAACTTCCGGTTTTCTGTCTGACCAATACGTATCAGCGCAGGGAAAAGTCTCACATTCCGCAGATCGTAACGTATCTGGATGGACCATTTTATCCGGATGCAGAATTGCCTGCAAAACTGCAAAAAACGCAGCTGAGGGATCAGGTGTTTTATCCCCAATTAGGTGTAAAACTCTGCTCGATGGTGGGCGGCGGCGTACAAAAAATCTATATGGTGTTTTTAAGAGAACCGTCCCGGCGGGACAGGTCAGGCAGTGACCTGTTCCACCTCCGGGATGGGTTTGAGATTAAAATGAATTTCGATAGAAATGTGTCTTGTTTTATCTTCGTCAATGCGCTCATGCACGACGATTTCTTTGATTAAGCGGTTGAGGGTGGCTGCGTCCAGCTCTGTGATGTTGGCGTATTCCTGAATGGCTTCCACCCATTGTTTTGCGTCATTGGCAAGCTGGACTTCATCGGACAGCCGCTTTCTGCCCTCGGACACTTTTGTTTTAAGCTCCGTCTGCTCGGTCTGTGTCTTTTCCAGCATGGTGTTGAAATTCTGCTCACTGATACGCCCTGCAATCATATCCTCATAAAGCCGCATGACCATTTTGTCCAGAACCTCAATCCGTTCCTCGTCCCTTGTAAGGGAGCGTTCCATTGCTTCCCGCTGTTCCCGCTGCTCGGCTTCACAGGTATTGGTCAGGCGGTCGGCAACCGCTTCCCCGTCCATCAGGGCAGCTCTGGCACATTCCCGGATTTTCCGCAGCACATGGCTGTAAAGGGTGTCATAGTCAATCCGGTGCTGGGTGCAGTGGTTCTTTCCAAAGGCATTGTAGGTCTTGCAGGAGTAAATCCGCTGGGGATGTTTTGCGTTTGTGTAGCGTATCGTCAGCGACTTCCCACACTCGCCGCATTTTATCAGTCCGGCAAACAGGCTGATTTCATTGGTCTGCCCCGGACGCTGGCGGGATTTCAGCTTGTTCTGCACAATGTCAAAGCTCATGCGGTCAATCAGCGGTTCATGCTGTCCCTCCACCACAATCCAGTCCTCCGGCTTCTTTTCCCCAATCGTGCCGATTTTGAAACGGTAGTCCTTTTTCTGGGAAGCAATCGCCCCGGTGTAGACGGGATTCATCAAAAGGTCTTTGATAACGGAGAAGTCCCACATATACCGCCCGTTTTCCGGGTCTTTCTTTTCCCATTTGGTGCGGGTATTGCGAAGCCCCCGTTCCCGGTTCCACCATGTGGGGCAGGGGATTTTTTCTTCCTCCAGCCGTCTGCGGATATAGTTCGGACCATGACCGTTTAGGGCATATCCGAAAATCAGCCGCACAATCGGGGCGGTTTCCTCGTCAATGAGCAGATGGTTTTTGTCCTCCGGGTCTTTCCGATACCCAAACGGGGCAAGACACCCGGTAAACTGTCCTTTCTGCGCTTTCAGAAGATAAGAGGAATGGACTTTCTTGGAAATATCCTTGCTGTACATCTCGTTCAGGATATTCTTGAACGGGGCGATGTCGTTGTTATCCCGCAGGGTGTCGATACCGTCATTCATGGCGATATAGCGGACACCGTTTCTTGGGAAAAAGTCCTCAATCAAATGCCCTGTTTGCAAATAGTTACGCCCCAGTCGGCTGAGGTCTTCTTGTGTCAAGTAGGAACTAAAAAATTTTTGAGATTTTACAAGCCGTTCATAGGTGGATGACCACCCGTGAACGGCTTGTAACATTCAGCCTATTTGATTTCTGCTTTCTCAAAGATGTCTTTGAACTTCCAGACGATTTCGATGCTGTCCTGACCGTGAACATAGATAGCTGAGATCAAAGCATGAGCAAGCTCGTATGTAAGACCTTCACCTTTCTGGTATTCGCCAAGCACCTTATCAAGCTTCTCGTCAGAACAAGGATGCTCCGAATCAAGCTCCTGCATCCGCTCATGGCCTTGACGGATTGCTTCTTCGTTTTCAACCATCTTCGCATCTGTCTCTGCCTTGCGTTTGAGGTATTCCGCCTTTGTGATGCTGGCCGAAGTGTACTTCTCATACAGCCGGAGCTTCACTGCCTTGAGTTGTTCGGACTGCTTCTGCAAATCGCGGATTGCATCCGCGCATTCTGTGATGGCAGATTTCCTGCGCTTGCTGATCTCATGATCTTTGATAGCTTTCTTTTCGACCAGTGTGAGCATTTGCCCAATCGCTTTGTAAGCGGTGTCCTCAATCCATGCCTCGCTGTATCTTTCGCCAACCGGGCACTCCGTATCGCGGTCATGTGTTGAGTAAGTACACTGATAGAAATATCCGCCCTCATTTCGGAGCTTTCGCCGGGTAAGGGCGCGTTTGCAGTTGCCGCAGCACACAAGACCCTTGAGGGGATAATAGCGCAGATTCCGTTTGGGATTTTTCTCCCCGCCCCGGATGACTGCCTGAGCCAGCTCAAACTCTTCCTTGCTGACAATCGCTTCGTGCATCCCTTCGACGATGATCCAGTCCTCTTTCTTTTGAGAAATAGTTTTCCGAGAACCTACGCCGCCGGATTTTCATTTGTGGCCGACCGTTGCACCTGTGTAAACATAGCTCGTCAGAATCTTGTAGACCATAGAGGCTGTCCAGCTTATCTTTTCGCTCATGCGGCTATACTTCTTCTTGTCAGGATGTTTGCCTTTGAAA
>OMCQ01000681.1_pt1 | contig 17711 bp, 18 predicted proteins | sample 1673761 | NCBI WGS metagenome assembly OMCQ01 (sample SAMEA103958126, study PRJEB25191) | human gut metagenome | reverse complement strand
TCTTCAACTACGGCAACTGTAAGCGTGACTTTACTTATGTGGACGATATTGTTGAAGGCGTTGTCCGAGTGATGAAGAGGCACCGGACAAGAAAAATGGCGAGGACGGGCTGCCGATTCCGCCGTATGCAGTTTACAACATTGGCAATCAGAATCCGGAAAACTTGCTGGATTTCGTGCAGATTCTGAGCGAAGAACTGGTTCGTGCCGGAGTGTTGCCGGAAGACTACGACTTCGAGGCTCACAAAGAGCTGGTTCCAATGCAGCCGGGTGATGTGCCCGTGACTTATGCGGATACCAGCGCATTGGAGCGTGACTTTGGGTACAAGCCGAGTACAAGCCTGCGGACTGGTCTGCGTAACTTCGCGGAATGGTACACTGAGTTTTATAAATAAAAGAAAATTAGAGGGCTAGAAAAATGAGAGATTTTAAGGATTTAAAGATTGCTGTTGCCAGAACTGGTTATGTTGGCCTTTCTATTGCTACACTTCTCAGTCAGCACCACAAGGTAACTGCTGTGGATATCATTCCTGAGAAAGTTGAACTTATCAATAATAAAAAGTCACCGATTCAGGACGAATACATTGAAAAGTATCTGGCAGAAACAGAGCTGGATCTGACGGCAACTCTGGATGCTAAGGAAGCCTATAGTGATGCTGATTTTGTTGTCATTGCAGCTCCTACCAACTATGACAGCAAGAAAAATTTCTTTGATACCTCTGCAGTTGAAGCGGTTATCAAACTGGTAATTGAGTATAACCCGGAAGCGATTATGGTGATAAAGTCCACGATTCCTGTTGGCTTCACAGCAAGTGTCCGCGAAAAATATCACTGCGACAATATTATCTTCAGCCCGGAATTCCTGCGTGAGAGCAAGGCTCTGTATGATAACCTTTACCCTTCCCGTATCGTCGTTGGTACGGATGTAGAAAACGCTCGTCTGGTAAAAGCTGCACATACTTTTGCTGAATTGCTTCAGGAAGGTGCAATCAAGGAAAACATTGACACTCTGTTCATGGGCTTTACCGAAGCAGAAGCGGTTAAGTTGTTTGCTAATACTTATTTGGCTCTGCGTGTTAGCTATTTTAATGAACTGGACACCTACGCTGAGATGAAGGGACTGAATACTCAGCAGATTATTAACGGTGTTTGTCTCGATCCTCGTATTGGCACTCATTATAACAATCCCAGCTTTGGTTACGGCGGATACTGCCTGCCGAAGGACACCAAGCAGTTGCTAGCTAATTATGCTGATGTGCCGGAAAATCTGATTGAAGCAATTGTCGAGAGCAATAGAACTCGTAAAGAATTCATTGCTGATCGTGTGCTTGAAATTGCTGGCGCTTACGAAGCAAATGATAGCTGGGATGAGAGGAAAGAAAAAGATGTTGTGGTTGGCGTTTATCGCTTGACGATGAAGAGCAACAGCGATAACTTCCGTCAGAGCTCTATGCAGGATGTTATGAAGCGCATTAAGGCAAAGGGTGCAACAGTTATCATCTATGAGCCAACGCTAAAAAATTGGGACACGTTTTTTGGTAGCCGTGTTGTTAACGACTTGGAAGAGTTTAAGAAACAGAGCCAGGCAATCATTGCAAACCGTTATGACAAGTGTTTGGACGATGTGAAGGATGGAGCCACAAATTTTGAAGATGGAAGACGGTCTGACAATGAAATATACCGTTAAAGGCGGCGAAATCTTCTTCAGCCGGAACGAGGAGAATGTGACTAAGGCGGCTGTGATAAGGGCCTTCCATCACGCCAGGCAGCTGCAAAGAGATAGTGGTCCGGAAGAATTGGAAAGCTCAGTCGGGTGCTATCTTTATTCCGTATTCCTCCGGATTGGCGTATGTACAAAAGGTGCCATTGAAACACACCCGCGATAAAAATCGTGGGATTCTACTTCAACGAGGCCGCTGGCTATTCCAGCCTTACACCTCTCGATAACGGCGTAGGACAAAAAGAGGGTCACGAAAACGTGGCCCTCTTTATGCTTATAATAGTTTCAAGTTATCTTCGCTTTAGCTCTGTGCGCTTCCGTAACAGAGAGTTGATATTTGAGATAGCTGTGTTAATTGCTTTCATGTTCTCTTCGATATTACCATTATCAGCAACTGGGATAATATCTAGCAGGAATTGTAATTGCTTTGCTATATTATTCTCACAGTTAATGACGATATCTTTCCCGTACCCAAAATCACTCTCGACGGATAATTTCTCTTTTACTCGCTTTGCTGCATATAAAACCATATCAAGTCTTTTATCATTGGTTCGAGCCTTTAATGATTTGAGAGCGTCATATACGTCCTGCATCATCAGGTATGGCTCTCTTTTCGTCAGGATTGTGTTTGCTGCGTTTGGCTCCGGCTTGGCGTGGAGTTGGCGGCCCACGAAGAATAGGGATGCTATCAGGCAGGCAAGCCAGACCCACCAAAAGAATTTGATGCCAATGATACCGTACACCTTGGGCAACACCACATTAGAATCCCGCAGCGTGTCGATGATGTTTTGCGGGTCAGAAATCATCCAATCGATAAACGACACGGTATTGCCGTATATATTCGGAACAACAATAAAAAATGCGATGACGCCAATTAAAAAGATAATGACTGGCACGGAAAAAACAACCTTGCCGATTTCCTTTTTGTCTACAGCGGCGGTTTTATCCGGCTCGTTTATCACTGGTGGGACCACATCTACAACCCGCACAGAATTCACTGTCTGTTTGCCACTGGCTTTGGTCTTGTGGTCGGTTTCATCTTTCTGCACAGCGGGTGCAGCAGGCGTGACTTTCGGAACATCAAAATTTGGTGCTTCACCAATGCTCTCAAACAAATGCTTGTTGATAGAACTGTTTCTCTCGTCATTGCTGTGTTCCATAATGGTGGATTCGTACAGAACTTCACCGATTGTAGAGGCATATTGCTTTTGGTGAACTGTGGACTGAGAGTGTGGAGAGGACGCTGTGTTAAATTTAACGCTTTCATCCAGAACGGAATCAGATGTCTTGCTTATAGCTGACTCTAAGGCGTTGATGAATTCACCTGCTATTTGAAATCTCTCATTACTTCCGGAAATTGCTCTTATGATTACACGGCCAATCTCTTCACCGCCAAGAGAGGGAAGAGGAGGAATCTTGCCGCTCATACGCTCTTCAAAAGCCTTGTCTTCATCCTGAGAGAAATACTGTGCAGGAAAACTGGGCACGAACGGGTTACGACTATAATTCAGAAGCCGATAAAGGACAATGCCGAGAGAATACAAGTCAACGGATTTTGTATAGCCTTCTTTTCCAAGATACACTTCGGGCGCAAGAAAGTTCGGAGTTCCCTTTAATGATTCGGCTTTAGAACTGTCTTTTAGAATCTTTGAAACGCCAAAGTCCCCAATCTTGTATTCGCCTTTGTTTGAAACAAAGATATTGTCATCCTTTATATCTCGATGGATAACTCCATTGTCATGGCAGGATTGAAGGCCATCCAACACGTCAAGCCCAAGTTTTACAACATCCCGCACAAGAAAGTTATGGCTTTGAATATAATCTTCGAGAGGAGTCAGATATTCCATTAGAATGAAAATGTCATATCGTTTCGGAGAGGCCGTCGCTATGATATCGTTCTCATAATATCGAACAATGTGCTGAGTGCCTCTTTCAGAAAGGCTATTGAGAATTTGAATTTCTGAAACAATGCTGTTCAGCATCTGAGCAAAATAGCTGTCTGCCTTGGACACGTCACCACCCATGGAGTTCAGAACAGAATTGTACTGCTTTTCCGTCGGAATCGTAATATGCTTCAAAGCGCGAACATATTGTCCCGAAACATTTGTCTTGATGACTTTATAAACAGTACCAAAAGCTCCAGACCCCAGCTTTTCACCGACCGTATACCCTAAGATTGTTTTTCCAATTAGATTCGTTTGAACCACATCATCACTTCCTAAGAGGTATCAGCATTACGGTTGTATTATCAGAATTCGGATGCGCGACCGCTTCATCAATTAGCTGCCTGCCTGCATATTCAAGGTTTTCTTCTGTGCTTAAAATTTCGCAGATTCTGGTATCCGAAAGAAAATCAGAAAGACCATCGCTGCACAGGACAATAAGACCGTCGTCAACTGATGGATAATATTCATCGGCTTGTAAAACATAACCAGCTTGACCATATCCAATATATCTGCTTAGATTCTTGCGAGCGGGAAAATTCGAAAGTTCTTTTCGAGTCAAAAGACCGAGGGCGAGCATTCTTTGGCCTTCCGTGTTATCTTTTGTAATCTGGACCAGCCTGCCAGCAGAATAATGGTAGGCACGGCTATCGCCGATATTCAAGATGGCACACTCAGGCCCATAAGCAACAAATATAATGAGTGTAGCGCCCATTCCTTTTAGAGCCGACTCTTTGCGGCTTAAATCACAAACAGTCGAATTGATGTTTGTAATTGCCAACTGAAGAGAAGCAACAGCACTTTTGAGAGAAGGGGAGCGGTAAACCTTTTCCCTTACCGCTGCAAGTTTCTCTACGCAAATTCGGCTTGCGACTTCACCGGCATTGTGGCCGCCCATGCCGTCACTGATGGCACAAAAGAATACATTCGAAGAAAAAGTATCTTCTACGCAACAGCATTGCTTGTCTGACATTTGACTCTGGAAAACAGGGGCCAAATACTTGTCACCAAGCAAGAAATTGTCTTCGTGATTTGTTCGATTCCCGATGTGTGAGAACACAATGGCGGAAGATGTCTTATCGCTCATACAGATTCGTGAGCTTATTGAGGAACTCTACGCGTTCATCATCTTCGAAACCACGGAAGATGACTTCCTCGATATCCTCCTGATTAAACAAATACTGAAACTGGTCTCCGATGTGCCCTTCGGGATACAGAATGCCTAAGTAATCATATTCTTTACCGTTACCGCTGGCATCACTCTGCATTATGCCAATAATCATCAGTCTTTTCTCTCCGTCATGAAGACGAACGACGGAACCGATAGGCAATAAATCTTTGATTTTCATATAATATCTCTCCCTCATGTGATACGCAAAGGACTTTTCCAGAACCAACCGGCAACAGATTTTGCGGCGCTGTCTATCTTGTTGCCTATTGCCTTGCCGGTATCCAAAATGCCATCCGAAATCCACTCTGTTGTGGATTTACCAGTCAATGCTTGAACGCCCGCATTAACACCGGCTATGATAGCACCGCTTGCAGCAACCACCACTACGCCGGGAACAGCAACAGAACCTGCCACTGCTGTTATAGCTGCTCCAATGACGATTCCGGCACCGTAAGTCAACGCTGTGTCTACAACCGTTTCAGTGATAGTCTCTGCAACAACTCTTCCATCGGACATTGTGCCATTCGAATTTGCCTGTTCTTCTTTGTTGCTGAACCAATTCAGCACGCCAGTCGCTGCAACGGCTCCCCAAGACGAAACAGCTTTGCCTATGCCGTTTGCACCCTTGAAATTATCAATGACATTCTTGAATTGTGCATTGAAAGGAGATGTCTTGTTGGTCAGATTATTGGCAAATCGAGCAAACGGATTTTTAGCTGTGGAAGCCCTTCCCAGAGGCTTCAATCCAGTGATGCTTTTAGCCCACCACGCCATCGCGGTTTTAGCGCCTACAGCGTTTCCAATCTTTTTGTAATTGTTATATGTTTTTGCTGCACCAGATAAGAATTTGTAGGTATCTACTCCTGCTTTTGCAAAATCTCGCCAAGACTTTCCGCTTTTGATGTCGCTGATAAGATTGTAAATCGTTCCGATATAACCGGCTCCGGATAAAATATCTTTCCATCCGTAATTCTCACGAAAATTCTTTATGAAAGTATTAGACGCATTTCCGGATGATGTATTTGCAGTGGAAACATTGAGCAAATTGTTGCTTTTGAACTCATCCAGCTTAACATATTCATTACGGGCATTCTCAATAAATTGCTGATACGTAGCCAATGCATTTGAATGTTGTTCGAGCTTTTTTGAAATCTGAGTGGCCGTACTGTTTATATTAGATGCAAACCGAACATCCCAATCCAGATGCCGAATGGTATGCTGGAAATCTGATTGAATTCTATCTACTTTTGATGCTGCAGACTTACATTGACTTCCGATTCTGTCTAAGCCTGAAAACTCAACATAAATTCTGGGCATACATTAAGTTCTCCTTTCATCCAACCTTCAAGTGAAGTACCATCTCCACTAAAGAAGGTGGGAAACCTTAAAATCAGAAAATCTTACCCTGCTCCTGGGCTTTCTGAGTTCCTTCACGTTCTGCAGCTTCGTAGCTTTCGGCAGCTTGCGTAAGGAAAGTGCTGTATGCCTTGATATCCTTGACGATGGTATCAAAAGAGCTTTGCATACTTGCAAACTGCTTCTTTTGGGTATCAATGGTTGTGCCTTTCATTTTGTTTGCTGTGGTGGTAACTTCCTGAAGCATTTCAGCATAAAGAGACTGGATGTTTACGGCCGCATTTTCAAGAGTCTTGGCCTTATCGCGCATAACGCTGGAATCTACAACTACCTGTGCCATGTTCGTTATCTCCTCTCACATTATTGTCCAACACTCAAGGCATTGGCTTTGCTTTGAATATCATTTTCCGTGCTCTTCATTTTCGCAGCATACTCGCGCAAAAACTGAACATAGTTCGTCAGCGCTTTTTCGGCAGCAGAGAAATCATTCCGATAGCCTTCGATTCGCTGATTAAAAGCGTCACTCGCATTGCCTTTATAAGTCACTCGCAGGTCGGAAACAGCAGTGTAGATGCTGTTATACGCCTTGTTAAACTCATTCGTTTTCCCCTCAACCTTGCTGGCAGAAGCTTCGAGTTCTTCGGGGGTTACATCAAAAATAGTAGATGCCATGATAGTTTCTCCTTTCATTTTTGAGGTGCTACAAATACTTAATTTCCGGACTTCAACGCGGCAGCTCGCTCTTCTGCACGCTGGTCTTCGCGTTGAATACGGTCTGCACAGTATTTTATTGTGGATGACAGATTTGATAACTGATTTTTGGTTCTGTACATTTCCGAACGCAGAGTACGAAGTTTCGTTATAAAGGAATCGGATGCTTGGCCTTTCCACACACTTCGGCAATCCTGCTCCATCTGTTCCAGCACTTTTATTTGAGCTGCAAGCTCTGCGGCGTTATCCTCTATAGCATGCGCTTGGGAAATGACTTTTGAATAATTGATTCTATACACCATCTCATCATTTCTCCTTTCGCTACATCAGCAAGAGCTTAGCACCATCCGAAATTCCAAGCTGCGCAAAGCTACATTCTAAACGCAGCGCTGTACCATCATTTGTGTCAAACAGCATAACGTTATCACTTCTTTCGGAAATGCCATACTCCGAACTCAATATCCGTATCATTAGATGCTGTGCATTTTGAATCGACATACTGTCTGGAACAATAAAATTATAGATGTTGCCTAAGGCGGGAACGTTTACCGTGATAGATATTTTTTCCGTGCCACTCACCACCTTATCTCGACATGTTGTTCTTTATGACAAAAATAGCAGCCTTGAGGTTTGACTTTAGAAATAAGAGGTAATGTTTCAATTTTGGCAGAAGCTGCCTCATAAGAATTTGGGCATAGAATATAGTTTTCAGCATTGACAACCAGCGACATGAACAAGCTGTCATTGCTCTTTTCTTTCACTACATCATATCCACACACAAAATATATCTGATATTGAGGAGTGTTAATGTACCGCAAAACTTTGCGCATGAACGCAGCCTGCTCATCTGTTATCATGCTAAAGAACGAATTGAATTCCGAAATGATAATAAAGATTTGCTGATGTGGCTCACTGTAATCCTCTAATCGCGCATTCAGCTGGGGTTTCAGCTCGTCAATGAACAAGTCGAGAGCCTTGACATCATTGATGTAGCGACAACTCGAAAATTCATTGGAGATACTCTCAAAAGTTCCACCTTCACCATCGATAAACACAATCTGCCTGTCACTATATAGACTGAGATTTGTCAGAACGGATTGATAGAACCGGTTCAGTTCCTCTGAGCCATTTGCACAGATACAAACTTTATAGTCATCCGATAAGGATATTCCGTATAGCAGCGCTCCAGATTTAGAGGTGCCCAGAACAAGGCTCTCTTTTCCCTCACTGATAGGGTCAGGAGTATTGTTTACTGTTACAGCCGAGTATTCACTTGATGAAATAGGCGAGGCATAGGAGCAGTCCACTGAGGAGCTCAATGGTATTGGAGTATATCCTTGCCAACGGGCAGCTAAGTTACTATAATTCTGGATAATGACTGCTGTACGTTCTGCCTCATTCTCACTGTCCAACGCAAGCGCTGTTTGAAATTCTACGATTTCTTTGTTGATGACGGTGATACCACGGCCGCTGATGTTTTCCGGAACAACGGGCGGACGAATGTTGTGAATGTCCAGATAATTGCTCGGGTCATTCATTCTGAGGGTGAAATAAGTGGAAATCTGTTCGGTCACTTTATAATAGATGGAATTCTTTGTGCTGCCGGTAATTATAAAGTAAACGCCAACTGTGCTGCCAGAGCTGATGAGTTCGATAAAGCTATCTGCTATATCCATATACTTGTCTCGGAAAGACGCAAAATTGTCTATCAAGACAAGTACAGCGGGCAAAGGCATTTTACTGATGGCATGGAAGTCAACAAATGTGCTGCAATTGTTATCAGCAAAGAGACGCTTGCGCTCGTCGATGATACCTTTTAACACTGATGCGAGTTCAGATACTTTGTTTTCTTCGTCAGCAAATACAACGCCGCCAGTGTGGGGAAGCAATGACAAGTGGCCAAGATTCCGACCTCCGAAATCCATCGCATAAATGTTTAGTTCTTCCGGCGTATACCCATACTCATGCACCATAGAGTAGACCAGAGTCTGAAGGAAAGTGGTTTTGCCGGTTCCGCTTGCACCATACAAAGCAATGTGACCTGCTTTTGTGAAATCTATGGTCAGAGGCTTCTGCTCCTGAGTTCGTACGAAATCGACAAGGCCAACCGTGGCAGAGCACAATCCTTTATTACCACGTTTCAGGGTGTTCAAAACAATCTTTTCGGGAAGCACATCAAGCCACAGAGGCTTCGCGGCAATACCTTTTTTCTGACCGAGCGAAACAATTTCAGCAACAACCGCTTCAAGCTGGGTTTTATCGGATTTTGTTCCGGACAAATCAATTTTTGCACTATGAATCGGATTGGCTGTGTTATCCGTCATATGTACAGTTACTTCTTCATCCGGTATGTACGTCTTTGCTGGAATATAGTCTGCCCCACTGTATCCTGATTGAACGTATTCATAAATCTCATCATAACCCACTTGCAGATAAAGGCGGCCGGGATTCTTTATAAAAGCGGCATCCGGTTTGTTTATCATATCAATACTGTCTTGCTTGTCGGCAACCTTTAGGCAGACCTTGAAGCGAGAGTTGCTCATTATCTGAGGGTCAACGACTCCGCTTGGCTTTTGCGTTGCAAGAATCAGATGAATGCCAAGGCTTCGGCCAACTTGCGCCACGTTGATTAGTTGAGCAAGAAATTCAGGCTGCTGCGTTTTCAGCTGTGCAAATTCATCGATTATGATTACCATGTGCGGCAATGGCGTATTGAGCCGTCCGCCCTTGTAATACTTGTGATAAGAATTGATGTCCAGCTTATCTACACCGAGAATGGCAGCAGATTCATTAAAGATGCGTTGACGGGATTTGATTTCGGCTTCCAAAGAAACCAAAGCACGATACAGGATATTCCCTGACAAATTGGAAATCGTTGCAGAGAGGTGGGGAAGGGCAGGTGCTGTGGGTTTGGCCATGAATGGTCTTGCCATATCGCCGCCTTTGAAGTCTACCAGAACGAAAGAAACTTCTTTGGGACTGTAGTTGATGGCGAGAGACAAGATGAACGCCTGTAGGAATTCACTTTTACCAGAACCGGTAGTACCTGCTACAAGGCCATGGCAGCCATGGTAAGATTCATGAATGTACAGGCTAAACACATCTCCGCCTGCCATCACGCCGATTGGTGCTGCAAGCGATTTTGCAGAATTGTTATTATCCCAGTGATATTCAATATCAAGTTCCTGGATATTTCCTGCTTTATACATCTGCAAGAACGAAATTCTATCAGCAATTCCCAAAGAACGTGAATCTCGTTTGATGGGAAGTCTTGACAGTTCATTTGCAAATGCACAAATGCGCTCTGGCTCTATCTTATCAAGCGCAAATGGAGTAAAGCGGTTAGCGTTTTTGTTCTTGATGTAATAGCCGGTCCTTGTGTCATCACTTTGAATGATTGCGTTGCATGATTTTGGAATTCTCGTGATATTCCCGTAAGCAAACAAGGTCGTTATTCCAACCTGATTGTCAGCGTCGTTCATGTAACGGAGCAGGGCTTCGTTCTCAATCAGATAAGGTTCAGTAACAATTACAACATAATGCGGAGGGGCTGGTTCATTCTTGTCCTGCAAATTACCTTCCGCTTTGATAACATTGTCTATTATGTTAAAAACATAATGGACCTCATCAGGGGTTGTGGCAAAGAATCGAACCTTTTTGTCGTTACTCCAAATGTGTGGGACATTTCTGAACTCTTCAAAGAATGCAGCTTGCTTCGGTGACGCAACAATCACGAGCTTAACTTCGTCGTAAGGGTGCAGTGATATAATGTCAAGAATTGTCTCATATAAAATAGTACGGATATTCTGCTGACTTCCAATAATGCCGATTGCCCGATTGCTACGCATATCAAGAGTAAGAGGAACATTGTTTAGAACACTGTATTTTTCGGCAAGTTCGACAGGGAGATTTCGAAGCTCATCCTCATGAAGCTGGAACCCTTGCTTAGGAATCTTGAGCTGTACACTAAAAGGTCTGTTGCCTAAACCCATGCGAATGGAAAGAAAATCTTCCTCTTCAAAAGACCGTTCCCATAGCCGGAGACGATTGTTTTCATTGTCTAAGAAAGAGCACAATACTTCCGGGGAAGGGGAGAGATAATCGTTCAAAACTCGAACATTCCGGTCTCTTTTTGTAATCAAGGTCTTTTCAACATCCGCGATATACGCCGAATACCGACTTTTACGATGTTTTTCTTCCGCCAATGTACGACGCTTTTGATAGCTTCTTAGCAGAGAAGGCCACAAGAGAGAACCTAATAGCATCCCGCCTGCCATCGTTCCGCTTGCAATGAGAGAGGACAGCTCGCCGCCGCTAATGGCATTTGTTATTGACACACCAATACTTGCCAGCATCACCAATGACATGGTCAGGCTCGGACCGAGAGTAAGAATCACAGGTGTTTCATCCGCTGAAAATGGACTTGGCGGAGCATCGACCTCAATCTCGCCGCTATCCAGTGACTTGAGAATACGAGGCGTGTTGACAAAATACTGTTTGCTTTTATCATCGGCAATCGGCATTTTTGCGTCAAAGAACGGCATTACTGATAAGGAACTCTCGGTCTTTAAGTCTCGTACAGCAATAAAACCGCCCATGTAGATAATGGACAAACCCATAACGAATATCTCATCAAAAGGCTTCAGCTGCTGCGAATGAGTGAGCTGCCCATTTACATAGACGCCAACGCTCCGCTTCAAATCTTCAATAAAAGCAGTCCCATTGCTGTCAATGTGTATCGCGGCATGCTTTTCTCTTGAAATAAAATCTGTAAAGTCATAGGAAATGTCATTGATGGGAGTTCGACCAATAAAAATATTGGTATCTTTTGACACTTGATATTTCTTATAACCCGCCTGAATTTCGGAAGTTGCAATGAGGAGGGCTTTTACAGCTTTTCTTTTATCCTTATGAGTGAAAGAAAAGTAATCTCCACTATGTATGACACAACTGCTGCACGGCTGCCCATTTAGGGTGATGTCGTAATCGCCGCATAAATTTGCTTTGATGGTGTAGATAACAGAACCACGATTCTCTTCCTGAGAAAAAGGAATTATAAAGTCCGAAGGAAGCCCTAATGTTTCATTGAATACTGCTTGATGCTTGTTTTTTAGAACATCACTCAACAGCTGGGAGAATGCCCTGTTATCAACGAAGAATGTCACTAAGAAATCAGACATCGATTTGCTCTTGGGCCTGCTCATCATGCGCCTCCTTCAACAATTTCCTTATTGCAGCTTTTCTCCGCAATTCCCGCAAAATTTCATTCCTGGCTCGTTTTCAGTACCGCAAGCTGGACATTTCGTCTTCCCAAGAGGCTTTCCACATTCACCGCAGAACTTCGTTCCTGCTGGGATTTCTTTCCCGCAATGCGGACACACAATGGTAGAAACGAGTTTTGCTCCACAACTTCCGCAGAATTTCATAGATGCACTGTTTGTGGCCCCACATTTCGGGCAGCGGATTTCTTTATCGGGCGCGGCCATTTGAACGTTTTGTCCGATGTCTGCCATAAGCTTGCCGAACTGTCCCGCGGTGCCCAGCCCCATTCCCAGGCCGATACCGGCATTTGCGATTCCGGCCGTTGCAGGATTTGAAGCAAGGCGCTCTGCAATGTCAAGAGACCTGCGGCGCTGGTAGAACCCCTCACCCAGTGCAAGCTCCTCTTTGTAGTGGCGGAGCTTTTCATAATCTTCAGTACGGGGAGTAATGGCTTCACAGTAGAAATTCACCACTTCCACGCCGAATCTCTCGAATTCATCGTTGATGGCATCCTTGAACGCTGCAGAAAGTTCATCTAGGTACGAGGAAATCTCCAGGAAAGAAATTTGCTTTTTAATCATGTATTCCGACGTGACGGATTTGATTTTTGTGTTAATCAAACCGTTGAAATATCGGAGGACAACGGTGTAATCGTTAGTTTCACCGCCTGGGATTGCGCCGACAATGCGAGAAACAAATAGGCGTGAATCGTTTATCGTAATGCCGTATTGGCCGCGAGCACCCACATTCAGAATCAGCCCGTATTTGGGGTCTTCCAATGGAATAGCCGTGGATGTACCCCAATGTAAATCGAGCTTTACTGTTTTATTGATGTAGTAGACTTCTGCCGTGAAAGGTGTTTTGCCGCCAAATGGCAGATTGACCAGCTTATGCAGCAATGGCAGATTGCCTGTGGACAAGGTGTGCGTACCGGGGCCAAACAAGTCGAGAGCTTCGCCGCCTTTGAGAAACAATGCTTCCTGGCCCTGGCCGACAATCAGTTGAGAGCCAAGCACAAACTGCTCAGAAGGATATTTGTAGACAAGCCAATAAGGCTTTCCTATCTGTCCATCAAATTTAATCCTGTCTATGATAGCCATACCTTTTACCTCCTTTGTCAAGGCTCATCGATTCGATAAGTTCTGCCATAGCATTTCTTGAACAACCTTATATAAGCCTTGTATCCACCTCTAATAACACCGTATTTCTTGATGGCCAGAATAGCATATTCTGAACATGTTGGTTTGAATAAGCATCTGCGTCGAACGGATTCTGGAGCATATCTCTGATAAAGCCGTATCGCGCCAATCATCATCGGCTTTAAGACAATGATTCCACCAACTAAAAATTGAAGCAGTGTCAGCAGGATGACAAATGCAATATGGTGTTCTGTATAAAAGGCCCAGATGACTTGAGGCAAAAAAGAAGAAACGCCAAGCCATCTGAGCAGATAATACAGTAGAATCGTTATCCCGCTGTTCACTGCAAGGAAAAGCGAAACATAAAAGGCCGCTTTTCTATAGCTTGTGTTCGGGCGAACGAGAGGACGTTCCAAGACGTACCATGCTACCGCTTCCTGCTCTTCCAGGCTTGGCATTTCTCTTTTCATCATTATTTATTCTTCATTTCGCGCAGCTTGTTACGCATACCACGAATAGCAGCATCAGTGAAATCGGTCGGAGTCATGGAGCAGCGCAGCGTATCACCGGGAACGACAATCTTAAACTCGTCGGAGTTCGCAGAAACCTGCATGTACTGAGCAGTGCCCATACAGCCAGAAGGCTCAGCAACAATCTTCTGATAAGTTTCGGAAGAAGCGGTGAAGTTGGTGATATCCTGGTAGAAATACTGCATGGTGTTTTCTTTTTTGCTGTCACTGGTCATGCTGAAAGAATACTGATAGATAAACACCTCACGCTCACCAAAGAACAGCCAGGTAATCATATACTCAGAGCTGACCCATGTGTTTGCAGTTGCACGTGCTACCAAATTGTCTACCTTGTCATTGAAAATATAGCCTTCAAAGGTAACAGGAGCAATTTCTTTGACCTCTTCTTCTTCGATTCCGAGCTTGCGAAGTGCCATTTCTTTTGTGTTCAAAGAAGCGATTCTTTCTCTGACCTTTTTTCGATACTCCTCCACGGTCATACCTTTATCGGAAGATAAGCATCCACCTTTAGCACCATAGAAAAACTTGATAATAGCTTGTTGCTCAGGTGTTTTACCGTTAAGAAGAGTTTGCATTTCTTGTTGCTTTGTGGCAGCGTCAATTACGGCTGAACCTATCATATATTCGAGAGACCCCATTTTTCATTCCTCCTACATGAAAATACATGATTCGCTTATTTCTTAATAGGTGATTTACCTATTAAAGACAACTTGGACGTTCGATGCCGAGTATCTCATAAAGCTGCTCGACATCATAATTTGATAGACCCGCTTTTTTGGCCATTTCCAAAACTTCCTGGTAATTCGGCGAGGTGATGTAACTCTTGCGATAGAAATGGTCGTATTTGATATAGGCCCAGAAATAATAGTAGATACCTTTCGGCTCAATCATCAATGCTGCCTGAATGTATTCTTCAATCTTGTCAATGTCTGTTCGCTTGGCCAAAAAAGCTTTCTTCCCTCGCAAAAGACTGATTGCAGCATAGAAGTAGGTTTCGGAGTTATCGAAGTTATCCTCAATCGCTTTCGCAAAGGCAGCCTGTGCTTTATCATAGAGCTTTAGCTTCAAATAACACATTGCGATAGAATTGTTTAGCTCTGTATTATCAGGATACTTTGCCAACGCACTTCTGTATGAACCTGCGTATTTGTTGACCTCTGGCAAAGACATGCTATTGACGCTATTAAATGTAGAGATGATGATTGGGCGATAACAATAATTGCATATGGTTTGGTCAGTTGAAACCGGAGCACCGCAACCAGGACATCTCATATCAATGGATTGATGGGCCATTTTATGATTTTCCTCTCCGCAACTTTGAATTCAGTGATTTTGCATAGTATTTCGTAAAGTATATAACTTGAAGAGAAAAGGGTAAAAACTTATAACAGTTAAGTGCTTTGAGCTATCACGACAACAATTCTGACGGCTTAAACTAAAAAATCAATTTGCTCATATTAAAGCGTTTTAGCTCAAAAGAGGAATGAACATAGCGGTTAAGAGTGATATTCACACTGGCGTGCCCAAGTATTTCACTCAGGCTCTTAATCTCAAAGCCAACTTCAACACAGCGAGTAGCAAATGTATGCCGAAGCGCATGAAAGTTTGCATCGGAGATGCCGCTCTGCTTTACATACAGCTTGAAATGATTCTGCATTGTGCGAGGCTCAATATATCGGCTGGTTCCAGTCAGAACGTAAGATTCAGGGTATGAGATGAAGTTTTGCGCTATATCCATAACGGACACTGATAGCGGGATTTCCCGTATCGAACACTTGCTTTTAGGTTCACTTATCACAATTTTGGTTTTGGAAACAGCCTGACGGTCAATGTTTTGTATGCGCTGTATCGTTTTCCGCACTTTGAGAGTTGCTCGTGCAAAATCGATATCTTTCCATTGCAATGCACAAAGCTCACCGATACGGATACCGGTATACAAAGCCAGAAACACACCGAATTTGAATGAATCCATATCCTCCATAAGAATACCAATCAAAGATTCCCGCTCTGATGGTGTTAGGACACGCATTTCCTTATCTTTTCGCTTTACGCTGAGCCTGGATAGGTTGCAGATAACGGGAAAGCCTTTATATTGTGCATACCCTATTGTGCTTTTTACGATTGCTAACAGGTCAATGACAGTTTTAGGAGCTAATCCGCCGGTTCTGTCCAGCTGCCCTTCGACGAGCTGGTTCTCAATGAAGTTCTCTATGATTTCCGTGGAGAGCATCGATAGTTTGTAGTCCCCTAATTGCGGCTTGATATGAGAATTTATCAGGTGAGCATATCGGGCATATGTAGATTCTTTAATGCTGGTTTTTGTTGAATGCAGCCACAAATCAAGAACCTCACCATATGTTATCTGCTTTTTCTCTGCTGGAACATGCTGTTTTTGCCTGCCACGCTCAATAGCCAACTTCTGTTTAACTTCGGTATAAGTTTTCCCGTAAATGTAAACATATTTGGCCTTATGGTTTTCATCATAGCAGCCAATATACCGACCTTCCCATCGGCCGTCTTTTCTTTTGTAAATGTTCTCACCTTTTCTTGGCATAAATGCGCTCTCCTTCCATATTCGCGGTGTTGACGGAAATCCTGACGGAGAATACTGTCAGAAAAGCTGAAACGAGACGACTTTATATATGGGAAAGTTGCTACTTTTTATCGAAATGTTTTGTATAATTCGACTTTTTCTCCAAATATATTGACAGTTCCGGCAACAGCGTGTACAATTATAAACAAATTAAATAGTAAAGTAATGCTCTTCAAGTTATATACTTTACGAAAGTAAGACGCATTTGCAAGAGCCGAGCCTGAATATCTAATAAAATTAAAAACGAAAATTTAAGATAACAATAAATAAAGGAGGCCACAGACTGTGGCCTCCTTTTGCTTTGCAAAATATATGGTATAATACAACAAAAAAAGTATTGCGGAGGAGTTCGCATGGGAAGATACATCACACACGAGGGCTTGCCTTTTTACGGCACTCTCGAAAAAATCAGAATCAGGTCCTGCCGAGCAACGGACCCATCTTTGCCGGGATTCAATGAGGAGCAGCTCTTGAAAATCACGCGCGATGGAGAGGTAAAGCTTACGCAAAAGGCACCATCGGGAACAGAAAAAACCAAAACCCATATTTCACAAGCCGATGCCGATTCTGTCTTTGCTGCATTCTCTGAGACATTCGCAAGCTATCGAAAAGAACGCATTCCTTCAATCAGCGGTCATTGGCGGGTTCGGCTTCTGACGGATGATAATGAGGTATACTTCTACCATGGCGCAAACGGCCAGGACTATCGCTGCTATGATGAATCTCTCACCGATATCCTTCGACAAAGAACTGGAATACCAGAACTTTTCGGTCTCAGCGTTAAGACAGAGACAAAGAGCAAGGTCAAGTCCATCGAAATCAGCCTGGAACAGACTGCTACAGAAGAAGTCAAAGAAAAGTATGCGAATGAGTACGGAGTTTGTATACATGATACAAACGAATGGCTACTTATCAGTTCTCAAGGGTCGATAACTTACAACCGCCGTATCGCAAATATGGGAAGAGTCTCCCTACAGTATGAGCTCAAAAACGAGGTGACTGAGTTCCTCAGACTATATGATGACCAGAGCGCGTTTTCTCGTCCGAAAGGGAATCCGGCAGATGCCGTGCAGGATGAGATTCGAAAAACCTACAAGATGGTCATTACTCGTGACAGCGGAGATACATCTGTTCTGGAAGGCTCATTCGATAAAGACGGTCTGCCAGATAACTGGGCGGACTTTGTTGGCAGGCTAACAGACTTCTTCCAGGACCAGAGCCTCGGGATACTTTCGATTCTCGTTCGTACAACAAGGTGCTGAGAAAGAACGATGAAGTGGCTTTTTG
>OMCQ01000672.1_pt1 | contig 17837 bp, 9 predicted proteins | sample 1673761 | NCBI WGS metagenome assembly OMCQ01 (sample SAMEA103958126, study PRJEB25191) | human gut metagenome | reverse complement strand
GGCCTGGCCTGCAGCATTCAAATCGACACCTGCCACATTGCCTCCTTCGTGGAAGGGGTCCATGCTATAAAAATCGGCTTTGCCGTAAAGACGACTCATCTCCTTATAATAAAGGTCGGCAATTTCGTTGAAACGTGGGTCGGTGGGCTGCAAGAAAGCAGGACGCCGATAACCGCACCACAAGCCCGGATCGGAAACATTCAGCCCCAAACGCTCTTTGGCATTGTGAGGAACCATGCCAGAATAACCCGGCAATACCGGCCGGATGCCATATTCACGCATACGCTTCAAGATTTGTTTCTGTAAAGTTTCACGTTGTTTATACCAGCTATCGGGATTAGGACCGCCCCAACCTTCCAGGTTATTCATTAACCACCATCCCTGAAAAGCAGGACCGGCAATAAATTCATTGATTTCGTCTTTGGTATAGCCCAGTTTGGTCAATACATTATACCACACCACATCTGCACCTACCACTGCCAAAGGAAGATTGATGCCATGCAATGCCATCCAGTCAATTTCCTTCTCCCAACGATCCCAGTCCCAAAATGCCATGGTATAGGAATAGGTACAATAATTAAAGTCATAACGATACTTCAAATCCGTTTCATGACGTTCTTTCTGAGGCACGGCCGGAAGAACGGCAGGAAGTTGCGCCGTCATCCCATTCCACGAAAGTTGAATACCTGCATAGTATTTCAAGTACCAGTTCACTCCTGTGGCAATGCTCACATAATTATTGCCACGAATCACTACTTTATCACCTTTTTGGTCTAATTCAAAGAAATCGGTCGGTGACTTCACCTGCTCAATGACAAACTTGCGCGAAGCTCCTTTATCAATGCGTTCCAATAAGCCTTGTATGGGAGAAGCCGCTTTAACAACCACTGCCAGACAGAGCATGCAAATAAGACAAATCGTTCTCATGTTCATTTTATGATTTAGAAGTTAATATGCTGTTTATAAAGACAACTTGTAAACGTGTATACCGGGAGAAGAGAAAGAAACTTCTTTCTCCAAACCATTGCTTGCAAACATAAATTTAACGGTATCGGGACCGGTAGTCTGAACCCTCACCGTCCATCCGTCAGCCTCTTTCACAATAGAAAGTACATCGGTGGTATTACTTGACGGAGCTGCCGCCAACTGAGCCGCACAATGAATCGTGCCAAGTTGATAACGGGCTATAGATAAGCGGAACTTACCCTTTCCATAGATAAAGGTATAAGGATGCGTTTCCTCATCACTCTGCCAATCCGTATTCAAAACATAAAGCGTGCGACGTTCACCGTCCTGCCATGCCGTAAATCCTACCGACGGAGCTGCCTCTATCCAACCGTTCTCCGCCTCCGGATGAACTGTTGAAGCGGCAATATCCTGCATCACTTTTATATAGGCTGCCTTCAGTTTATCCTCTGCCGGATAAAGGGCTTCCGGGAAATAGATGACCTTTCCTTTGCCATAGTTCAATGTTGTTTGTTGCATCAGGCTCCGATAGTCTTCTCCCAACAGTTCACGAACGGGTGCATCATCCTGCGGAAAACAAGGCTTTTCATCCGGTTGCAGACAGGCATTGATATGGGCAGCAGACAAAATCAGTGTTCCTCCATGGAAGACATAATCGCGGATACGTTCAAAATCACCTTTGTCATATGTGTTCCATCCCAAGAAAATCATGGCTTTGTAGCGGTTCATTACATCTTGCGGAGCCTCAACCGGCAGCAAGTCCACCGGACCGTAAGGCGTAGAGGTAAACCATCCTTCGGGACCGCATCCGTCAATAATGTGGTCGGGATAAAACACTTTCAGCAAGTCAAAACTTTCGCAAGCCTTGTTGAATTTCCATTTCTCGCCTTCTTGTGACCACAAACTGCCACGCCCAAAAGATTTCCATGCATCATTCCGTCCCTGAATCACAGCAATATTGCTATGAAACTCTCCACGACGGCTATGTGTTTCAATAAAATCAAGGACACGATGCTGTGCTGCCAGATGTTCCTTGCCCGACGGAGAATAACGGTCGTTCATAAATTCATCTGTCCACAAAGCTTCTTCCGTATTTATATGTGAAGAACCGTGCATATAAGCCACAGCCAGTGAAAGATAGAGACGCAACGAATGTTTAGGGTCGGTGAAAGGACCGCTTCCCCATTGCATGGCATGCAACGAGCCGTATGTCGGACGACTGTATGCCAAAGACGCACCACGCAAAGCAGAAAGTATCGTCTCTTCAGGTCCATACATTTGTTCGGCTCCCACCCATTCATAACCTGCCTGATAAAAATAACGAAATAGAGAAGACGGACCTGTATGACGCACGCTTTCTCCTTTAGAGTAGCGCAAGTTGGATACCAGTTTGCGGGCTCCGTCCGCCATATCGGTCACAGCCTCCGTATCATAATGGATAAATGTGCCGTGGTCTGTATAAATAGGACGATGCTTTGCAAAGATACCTCCCCAGGGACGATTACGGGCAGCCATGTCCGAATGCAATCCCTGATATTTGAAATGTTGCCAATAATAGTAACCACCGTCATTCTCATGGGCTTGTTTTCCACGGAACATGGGGGAGGCAAGTTCTTCATTCGACGGATTCAGGCGACTACCTGCCAAGGTTCTGCCTTCTGCCTGCCATGCGTATGGTATCTTCAAACCATCAAGCAAATGGGTATAATAACCAATTATTTCCGGGTCGGTGATACGGCATCCACTCCATTGGTAAGAGGGACGGAACTGATACCAGTTGCCTACACGTTGCGATATATACCATTTAAAGAAATAACTGTATGGAGTATATTGCTTGTCGATATAGATTTCATCTCCTGAAGAAATATAGATGTTTTCGGGAGCCCGTTCCACAATCTGTTCTATCGCAGCAGACTCGCTACGGCTACCGTCGCTGAATTCCATCTTCACATCGGTCAGACAAGAATCCGCCCTGAACTCTACAACATGCAGTCCGGCTTCTTTAAATCGGACCTCTTGCGTGGCCGGTTGCAGAGCGGCATCGCTCTTTACTTGCAATGTCACATTCGGACGGTTTGTCTCAATCAACACGCCGAAAGAAGCGGACTTGGAAACATACTTAGGAACTGAAATAATTTCAAAGTCACGGGCAGTCTCTTCAATCACCTCCAACGTGCGCACTTCGTAAGGAAAAGCAGCCCGGTGAGGCTCTTTCAACAAAGAGAGCTTAAAACAGCCTGTTCCCTGCAGGTCTCCGGGCAACAGGATATAGAAATCGGCCACATTGGAAGCACGGTCAAAGATATTTCCCTCGAATACTTCCCGACCATCAAATTCCAGCCTCCAGCACGGCCAACTGCGAGTCGCCAGATTACATCCTACCCAATAATCCACCTGACTCGCTTTCTGTGCAAACTTGGTGAAAGGGACATGCCACACAGTTTTGCCATTCTGCTCCAAACGGGGCGCTTCCAGCCAACATTCACCACTGAAACCGCTTCCTCCTGCACACAGCAGAGCGCAAGCCACGTTATCGGGCAATGTAAAAGTATGGCTGACATCCTGATACTTTCCCGTGCCGACAGGGACAGGCACAAACAACACGCTGTCGGGAGTATCAAAAATATCCTGCGCCGCCCGTCCGGGTTTCTTATAATAAAGTTCCAGTTCCAATCCGAACCGACCCTTAACGTCCACAGTCAGTTGCCGGCGACGAACCACCGGAAGATGCACAGTCAGCTTCCCCGGTTTAAGTACCTCTCCCATGACGCGGAAGTAGGCATAACGCTCAAAAGCATCATTCTCTCCCTTGAAATAGAGGGAGTAGCGATCTTTACGAGTAACGACAGAATCCAAATTGTCATCAATAAAAAACTCACTTCGACGGAACATCTCTTCACCACGTTCCTGAAAGGGAGCAGGCATCTTGACTCCACCCGTTACACGCAGAAACTTACGAGTGGGATAAGCACGTTTGGGGAATGATACAGTTTGTTCCAAACTATGTCCGGGCTGCAAGAGATAAGATCTTTCCGGCGCTTCCGAGGAATAGATAACCCGGCGTTCTTCCTTGTAAGGTGTTTCCCCAAAAAGTGGAAACACCTGTACAAAAGACAGAAGCAATAATAGCAAAGAGTGTGTTTTCATATCATAGAATCAATTATAGATAAATGTCCTTTCCAAAAGCCCAACCCAAATACGATTGTTTCAGGTCTTGAGTTTTACCATTGAATGATACGGTATAGGCTTTTCTCAAATTACAGTGCAGATTGACTATCTGCTTTTCATTTGCTTTTATGGTCAGCTTGTTTCCCTGACGGGTTACCCGGCAGTTATAGCCTATCACTTCGCCATCGGGCCGTTCTACAACAAACGCATTGGTCAACATTGTCTCACCGATACATTTAAAAAGCTCGTGCACATCATTATCCTGTGTATTGACTGTCTGCCAATCACTAATCATATTTACATATTGCTCACCAATCACAAACTCACGGGTATCATATAATTCGGGATGCGGATTGCCAAAACTCAATGAATCTTCCGTCACATGAGTATCGGCACTACAAGCCTGCTTCACTTTCAGATACGGGTCGACCACAAAAGCCCAACGTAAATCTCCCGTACGGAAATCAATCAAATTGGAGAAAGCTCCCATGGCATTAAATGTCTCTTTCAACCAACGTTCTTCACCGGTCAACAGATAAGCATAATAGGTGGCATAAGCACGCCAGCCACTCCAGCCGTGAGGCGAGTTGAACATATTAGGCAACATCTGCACGTCATATTGAGCCTCCCAATAGCGCATGGTTCCTCCACGACGGCGGGCATCGGGAACACGCAACTGAGTCAGACAATCATGACTGTTCAATATCTGTAACATGGCATCCGTATAATGTTTGCGCTCCTTTTCATCCTGCTGCATCAATGCAAGCATACCAATCTGAAGCGCCGAACAGGAAACCATCCCATCCTCAAAAGTCAGCTCACCTTCGGTCTCAAAATCGCCTTGTGAGGCCACCAACTGGTCGATGGCACGTTTGGCAGAAGCATAGTGACGGTCGGCAGCCTCTTTCCACACACTCTCCGTCTTACCCAGTTCACGTTCGACCAAAGTAAGTTCCAACATACTTTTCGCTACATAAATAACGCTGGTATACACCGTATTATGGTTTACGTAAGCTCCGTCTTTACGCTGCCAGGTATTCATCAGCCAGTCCGCCAGACGAGAAGCCTTCTTCAAATCCTCTACATCGCCATAGGCTTCATATTTATCAACCAACAAGCCTATTGTTCCCGATGTATTCTGAATACGTGAGGCATGATATAACGGCACCATCTTTGTCCGGTCGTGCAACAGCCCGAACAAATAATCAAAACGACTGCGCAAAGCCTCATCCAGTTGCTTTTCAGGGAAATACCTGGCTGCAATAAAGGAAGAATGGAAACCATACCAACTCTCGATATGGGAAGTTGCTTTCTGATGATATTTCAATGCACCTTCTCTGGCACGCTCCATAGTCCATTCCCAAGAAGCGTGGGCAGACAATACACCTTGCGACTGCTTGTCACCGTCTGTAACCTTCACTGTATACAGTCCCACCGAGGGAAGCATACAAGATACCTCCTTCACATGACCCGATTTACTTTTCACTGTAACCTTCTGAAGCTTTCCTTCACTATCTGTCACTTCGACAGTCGGAGCGGCTGCAAGTACTTCAAATGTTGCAGTCTCCTTAGGCTGATACACCGTTTGAGGCATACGAATCATAGGCACACCGGCCACCTTATGAATCGTTTCTTCAAATTCGCCCGGAGTATTGATATCAACAAAGGCAATCGTCCACGTTTTACGTTCTCCTTGTTTCAAAATCCACAAATCTTGCGGACAATGCTGAGGCAAAGGCAGTGCATTCATCAAATCAAGGTTCAGGGATTCGATACGATGTCCCATAAACCAATGAGGAGCGGGATCTTGATATCCCAAGTTATAATCCACGCTCCATGATGCAACAGGCTGCGGTGAGACAACACCCAATGTATGTCCCGACGGAGTCTGAAGATAACCATAGAAATGAGTTTTCTCGTTCATCATCAGCGTTGGAAAATACTTACCGAACCAATCGGGATACTTATCCATATAAGTATCAATCCCCAATTTCAATCCTGCCTTTACGGGTTGAAAAGGAACATTTCCCTTGTTTTCCAATATAACCTCCATAGCAGGCTGTCCTTTCCATTCTTTATAAGTAAGACGGCACTCTACACCATCGATGGTTGCACGGTAAGACCGATATCCATCCGGTATCCAGTCCGCTTTTATATTCCCGTTACCCATATTGGCGTAGAAACTGGGCCCCATATTACTCTTATCATGGAAAAAAGGCACCGTATCATTACGCTGACTGCCTTTAAAAACAATCTGCTCCAATGTCCCTTTATCCGAAATACGACATTCCCATCCACTGCGTTTCCATATTGTAGTCTGTGCAAAAGCACTCATTCCCCATAACAAGGTTCCTATAATCAAACAACTTTTCTTCATGGTATAAATCCTATTATTCTATTTTCTTCAGAGTAAAGCAGTCGATATCGGGTGCCCAGCAATAAGGGCTTCCCATACGGACTACATTATTTCCCGGCTTCAAACGCACCTGCACTGTTACGGAAGCAAGCTGCTGTCCATCGGTTCCGGCAAGGTCTTTCAGCAGGATACTCTTTTCATTGTTTACTTTAATTTCCAGTTTGCGGTCTGCATGAGGCACATATTGGATGGTCATTTCATACATTCCGCCCTTTTCACTATATACTTTATTCCATTCGGCATAGTTTTCGGCACGTCCTCCCAGATAGCTGACCTTCATCCCCCCGGACGCTTCCTTCATCGGTGCATACAGAATGGTTTTCGGGCGCAGTCCCAAATCATTAAAACAAGGCAAATAAGCCCACTCAGCCTCATAACGCACAGGTTCAAGACGCTGCTCTGCTTCCATACGCAAAATCAGGACACTATGTGCAGGCAATTGCCGGTTCAGTGTCCCCTGAACTGCCTTAAGGTCTTTTTGCTTCACCAAATCACGCATCTTCACTTTACCTCCCATTTCCAAAACACTCATGGGAACAGAGAAATCACAAATACTGTCCGAAGGGTTATACAAAGCCACCGCACGCACTTTGCCGCGTTCCTGTTCTATATCCTTTACCAGCACATAGCCCTTATTCTCATGCTGCACCACATAGGCCTGTAATCCCAACGGGTCTTGATTTAAGGCAATCAGTTCCTTATTCTTCAAGAGTTTCAAAGAAGCCTCGGGAATCGTTGTCAGGTCACAGCCTATCAACAAGGGAGAACTCATGATACACCACATACCGAAGTGCACCTCTTCTTCCTCCGGTTTCAGTCCACGGCCAATCTCCAGCATATCCATATCATTATAATGACCGTCTCCGGCATACGCAGAAAGATACAGATTCTTATCAATGATATATTTCACCGACCCCCATTCCGGGCGGATATCACTACTGATACGCCAAGAGCAGCCGATATTCTTTGCCCATGTACCCGGAAAAGCCCATCGGCACACATTAATGGAAACATGGTTACCCGCCACTTTATCAAAAGCACGGCGAATCTCCGTATATCGTTTTTCCTCATCCAGACTCAACTCCTGAGAAGCACCGCAATAATCTATCTTAATGAAATCGAACCCCCATTCATTGAAGTATAAATCGGCATCCTGATGCTCATGACCATACAAGCCCGAACCTACTCCGTTGACATCCTTATCCCAAATGGAACCGCAAGTATTGCTTCCGGCATCCGAATAAATACCGGCTTTCAGTCCCAAAGAATGAATATGGTCTGCCACCCCTTTCAGTCCGTTCGGAAAACGTTCCGGATGAGTCTGCATCGTGCCGTGCTCATCACGCCAACCAAAAAATCCGTCATCTACATTGACATAATTATAACCTGCATCTTTCAAACCTTTCTGCACCATGGCATCGGCCTGCTTCTTTATCAAAGCCTCATTGATATTCACCCGATAGGTATTCCACGAGCTCCAGCCCATAACAGGAGGATCAAATACATTTTCATTACCGGCAAAAGTCATGGAAGACATGCCCAAAGCTAACACACATAACAATAATTTATTCATAATAAATAACCAACCATTAATGAATGCTTTATTAATTCCATCAGATCTTTATATAAATCTTCTTTTTATATAAATATGCTCCGACCAACCATACAACTCCCACAAAAAGAAAAGCATAGACAAATGAAGTAAAGGCATTATCACCCAACCAACCGGATAAACCGGCATATATAATGTCGTGCATATTCTGTTCTTGCAGTGGTAAACTGTCAGCTAATATATATAATATCTCACTAAGTACATAGCAAAACAACGGATTTACACCAAATATGGCAAAAATCCAAGTCTTCTGATATTTCTTCGTCACATCGATATACCACAGCAGAATAGACAAAAGAAGAGCAGAAAAACCGCAAGTAACCAACACAAATGTAGGCGACCACACCTTTTTGTTCAGAGGACATACATCCTGTAGCAGAAAGCCCGCTATCAGCCCCATAGCTCCATAAAGGAACAAACGGTTCAACTTATCTTTCATATCGGGGGTCTCCATGCAAATCTTTCCAAACCAGAAACCTATCAGAACTTGGGCAATAGAAGGAATCGTACTCAACACTCCCTCCGGGTCTATTCCCCGGTCATTATACATGTGTGATAACCCCAGTACAGACTTATCCACATGAGAAAGAATATTCTCCGGGCCGTATACAAATCCATTGCCGACCAACAAGATTCCATAATATACAATCAAAATGACTGCCACCAGATAAGGGATATAACGATGGCGGACCGTAGTGACCAGCAATGAGCCTATTCCATAACACAATGCAAGGCGTTGCAACACACCCAATATGCGTACATGAGCCAGCGATGCAAAAGCCGCCTTCCAAGGGCTGCCAACAAAATCGGGTTGCAAAGACGCCTCACGCAATGTGCCCAGAAAAGTAGCGGTACCATAAATAAATGTACCGATAATAAAAATAAGAAAAGTACGACGAATAATTTTCAGAAATAACGCCTTATCCAAAGTAAAGGAGAATTTCTTCAGAGAAATATACATGGACATTCCCATCATAAACATAAACAAAGGATAAATGACGTCCGCCATCGTCAAACCATTCCAGGAAGAATGTAATAAAGGGGGATAAACATAACTCCATGTTCCGGGACTGTTCACCAGTATCATGCCTCCTATCGTCAGTCCGCGAAGCACATCCAAAGCCAACAAACGCTGTTTCATAATAATGAGATATTAGATTAGAGAGTCAAAGGTATAAATAAAAGATATAGTTCTAAAAAAGGCTGCCGGATTTATTTTCCCAGCAGCCTCTTTATCTTAATTATCAGTATCCGGGATTTTGGATAATCTTACCTTTACTCTCGTCTATTACACTTTGCGGCAGCGGCATCAGGGTCATATAATCCTGTGCTGTGGGCGACTGTTTGTATTTGCGAGCATACTCAATATATCTTCCATAACGAATCAAATCCGAACGGCGAACACCTTCAAACCATAATTCATGTCCGCGCTCTGTCAGCACCGCTTCAAGGAAGGCATCAGCTCCGGCAAAGTCAGCCATAGTGTAAGCAGGAAGTCCGGCACGTGTATGTACCATATTCAGCAGTTCTACAGCTTCCGGAGTCAGATCACAGGATATATCAACGCCACTTAACCGAAATGGAAGAGTTGCAGCCTGTACATTTCCCTCTTCATCCGCCTCAGCCAACAAAGTAAGCACATCGGCATAACGGTATACAATCCAGTCAACCTGACTTTCTTCGCCGGTAGCATCAGGATCTTCACCATACTTAACAGGCATTGCGCCTTTTATCAATACAGAACCGGGATTTTCTTCATTATAGTGAGTTCCGTCTTCTGCAACAAAGTCGCCTACCAATACTTCCAAACGCTTGTCAGCCGAATCGAAAGTATGATAAAAATCCCAAAGAACACGATAGCCGCCCCATTTCTGGATATTTGGATTTTTAGTCGGGTACTCGCTGGAAATAACATGAGCCAGCCACATCTGCTGATTCACACTGCGACTGCAAACACATGCCCAAATTGTTTCAGCATTGCCTTCATTCTCCAATGTAAAAATATCCTTATAGTTATCCATCAACCTATAACCATATTCCGGCTTCATCAATTCACGACCACATTCTACAGCTTTTGCCCAATTCTGTTCATGCATATAAAGTTTCATCAATACAGTATAGGCCAACCCTTTGGTAAAGCGGCCATAATTCGTATCCGATACTTTATAAGTTGCCGGAAGAACAGCAATGGCAGCCTTCAAATCATCTTCAATGAATTTCACCATTTCCTCCCGCGATACACGAGGAGCTACTTCATCAGACAATGGATTATTCAACAAATCCAAAGAAGCAATCTGAATAGGACCATACATATCATAAAGGATATAAGCCAACCATCCACGTCCACAATGCAATTCTGCATCCAAACGTGCTTTCACTTCCTCATTCATGGGAACATTGACAATACGCTCCATAGTTAAAGTCATTTTACTTATATCGCGGATATAAGTACTGTAAGTAGTAGTCAGCCCACCGGAATTGGCTGTAAAATTCATCTGAATCATATCCGGCCAAACTGCATCATCCCACTGACAATCACCGATATCAGTACTCATATCACTGATGACATGAATACCTCCCTGCGAAGAAGCATACAATCCACTATACCAGTTCGAACGGAAAGGAGCATAAGCGGCAGAAGTCACCAAAGCCTTCGCATCTTCTTCATTTTTAGGAAATATACCGGGATTAATCACATTATACATTTCAGACTCCAGATTAGTGCAAGAAGGACAAAATGCAGTCGCAGCCAATACTACGGAAAATATTGATAATATCTTTTTCATTTCAATCTTATCTTTTATAGGTTATTAAAATGTAATATCCAATCCTAAGCTAAAGCTTCGTACGTTAGGATATGCCCAAACAGAATTATCTGTCTCAAGGTCGAGACCGTCATACGGAGTAATAGTAAACGGATTATTGATATCTGCATAAACACGAATGCTCGACAATGCCTTTTTAACCGGGATAGTATAACCCACAGTTATATTACGGCAACGTACAAACCAGCTTTTTTGCAGATAATAGTCACCAATTCCCCAAGTACTCTTGTTCTGGAAATAACCGGGACGAGAAGCAGACTGATTATCATGTGTCCATACTTCCGCTGCACTGGTAGGCATATTGTAACCACGATACATATTTACAATACCTGTCATACCGTCAGCACCTGTCAACCAAAGGTCTTTATAAGAACCGGCATTCAAGACATTGAATTGTCCATAGAAATAAATATTAAAATCAAAGTTCTTATAACGGATAGTGTTATTCAATCCCATCAAATAACCCGGGTCCGAACTTCCGTATATTACTTTGTCGGCATCATCCAATTTACCATCAGGTTTACCGGACTTCAAAGGAATACCGTGTTTATCTACCTGAACAGAACCATCCTCATTATATACATAACCATTAATATCTTTAATCTTTACCTGTCCCGGCAGTGAACCCGGCATATAGTCTACTGTTTCTCCGGGCTGAATCAAACCGTCTGAAAGATATCCGTACATATAACGGATAGGAGCATTATACTGTGAATAAGCAGCAGGCTTCCAGCTTGCATCACGAGTATTCCATTTATCACGATAGAATGAGAAAGTAAAGTCTGTATTCCAACTAAAATCCTTTGAGTTAAAGTTAGTAGTGTTTATTGTCAATTCAAATCCCTGACTTTGGGTTTTACCTATATTGGCGGCAATTTTATCTGCCTCATTAAAAGTGAGCAAACTACGTTCAGCCAGCAAATCGGAAACTACCTTACGGAAATATTCAGCAGTTACATTCAAGCGGTTATTGAAGAATCCCAAATCAAGACCAACATTCCATTCTGTAGTAGTTTCCCACTTCAAATCAGGATTACCCATCTGACTCAAATACACGCCAATAGACTCTGTGCCACCGAATTCATTGTTATTACCGGTCTGATAGTAACTGATAGCACGGTTACCGATATTAGAGTTACCGGTCTGACCGAAACTGACACGTAATTTACCATTAGAAAGAACAGAAGTCATCGGTTTCATAAACTCTTCTTCGGTAAATCTCCAGCCCAAAGCTACCGACGGGAAATACCCCCAACGATTATTTTCTGCAAAGTTGGAAGCTCCATCGGCACGCAACGTAGCAGTCAGCAAATAACGATCTTTATATGAATAATTTACACGACCAAAGAAAGATGCCATTTCATCTTTTGAGGCCGAAGAGCCCACAGAAGGTTTCGGATAAGCTCCGGCTCCCAAATTATTATATAAGAAACCGTCAATCAAGAACTGGCTGTTGCCGGCATACAATGACTCATCTGTAAAACGTTGGAATGAATAACCTGCCAAAACACTGAAATTATGATCTCCCAATCTCTTGGTATAATTAGCAGTAAGTTCCATCAAATAATCCGATTTGTCATATTGCGCAATATCGGCTTGTCCGCCTTTCTTCTGACCATACAAAGTAGTCTTGGGCATATAAACACTACGCTTCTGGTAGTTACGGTCAATACCGAAATTAGCCTTCAAAGTCAAATCCTGAATAGGCTTCACTTCAACAAACGCAGTAGCAAGCAATCTCTCTTTCATTGTTTTGTCTGTGATTTCCAGCAATGATACCGGATTAGGCAAGAAAGCAGCCTGAGAGTTCAATGTGTAATCCCCGTTTTCATCTTTGATCGGTAACAGCGGATTAAACTGTGCAGCAGCCACCATAATACTTGCATTCTCATTCTGTCCCGAACCTAAAGGCACGTTATTGGTTTGATTTCTGGACAAAGTCATGTTAACACCTAAATTAACATACTTACTAACCTTCTGTTCCAAATTAATACGACCCGTATAGCGTTCCATATCATTATTCTTCACTACACCGTTCTGCTTGAAGAAGTTTCCTGAAACCAGATATTTGGTTGATTCAGTACCGCCTGTAACAGATATATTATGTTGAGTCTGAAAACCCGTACGGGTAATTTCGTCAAACCAATCTGTATTATGGGCAGGAGCATTGATTTGAGCATCTGTATAATAAGGCTTATAAGCAGTAGAAGCCTCACCTTCGGTTTTTCCACCATATACACCGATACCGTTCGCTCTCATCCATTCTTCCTTGGCATAGCGATTGGATTGTATCATAAAGTCTTGAGCACCCAACATATCATAATCACTTGCCAGTGTCTGAACAGTAGCCGTACCGGAATAAGTCACTTTCGGAGCACCTGTTTTACCCTTTTTAGTAGTGATGATGATTACACCATTACCGGCACGTGCACCATAAATAGCTGTAGAGCTGGCATCCTTCAAGACCTCGATAGACTCAATATCATTCGGGTTGATAGAAGCCAAAATATTATCCGAACTACCCGCATCATATTTACCCGTTTTAATAGCATCGTCCGAAGTCGGATTTACCGGAAAACCATCGATAATCACCAACGGATCGTTACCGGCATTGACAGAAGCAGCACCACGGATGCGGAAGTTAGAACCACTACCCGGCTGTGCACTTACCATATTTACTTGCAAACCGGCTGCCTTACCTGCCAAAGCGTGACTGATAGTAGATACCGTACCCACAGGAGCATCGTCCATCTTCACAGATGCAACAGCACCGGTTAAGTCTTTTTTCTTCATTGTACCATAACCGACAACAATAACTTCATCCAACATTTCCGTATCTTCACTCATAGTAACAGACAATGGCTTGCCGGCCTGAGATTTCAAAGTCTGTGTCTTATAACCAATATAAGAAACTTCCAATTCCGCTTTAGCCGAACTTACAGTCAAAGTAAATTTACCATCCATATCGGTAACAGTACCGTTTGTTGTACCTTTTTCTACTACACTGGCACCGATAATAGGTTCACCTGTCGCATCCAGTACCGTACCACTTACCACTGTAGAAGCCTGTTTAACAGCTTTAGTTCCTTCTGTAGAAAGAATTATTTTTTTATCTAAAACAGAATAAGTAACATTCGTTCCGGCAAATACCTTCTCCAGAACTTCAAACACATTTCCTTGATTAGCCGAAACAGACACACGACGATTCAAGTCTACATGTTTATTATTGAAAAAGAAATCAAAACCGGTTTTTGCCTTAATCTGATTCAATACTGTTTCAACTGTTTGATTACTAGCATCAATGCTGATTTTTGTTTTTTGCGCATACGTTTCTGCTGCATGAGTCAAGCTCAATGAGCAGGCAAGAAATAGAACACATAGTCTCATAAACAAAGGGATTTTGTTAAATGATAGCCATAACGACTTTATCATCCAGAATACTTGGATGCTAAAAGGATTTTGCATAATTTTGTAAAGACTGAGGTTAATAAAAATGTTATCTTAGCTTGTCGCCAAACAAGCTTTAAAAAGTTTTCATTTTTCCATGCGGTAGATACGCCAATATCTTCCGCATGTTTTTTGTTTTAAGGCGCTCTTTTCTGTTTCATAATATTTTCTAAAAGGTTAATAAGGTTTTATTTAATATATCTCTATCCGCTGTTTCTTATCGGAAATTTCATCACTGTCCAAATAACGCCAATTTATTTGGGACGAGATTTTAAAATATTCCAAGATACGTTCCAAACGCTGTGTAGAGAATGTTCCTGTAAACGAATACTCCTTAATACGATTACTCTTCACAACAAAGTCTACATTATAACGTTTGCCTAACATATGGAGAATATCCTCCATAGAGGTATTTTTAAATACTATTTTACCATCTTTCCAAGCAATCTCCGATTCGCAAGAAGTAGCAAACATTTTCGTCTCACCCGATTCCGGAGTATACACCAGCTTATGATAAGGTTTCAACTTTATCATTTTAGCTTCTCCTGCTTTATCTTTAAAGAAAAAGCCGACACTGCCTTCCACCAGTGTAGTCGATATCCGACCATCGGCAGCATAAGCTTCCACATTAAAACCGGTTCCGTATACTTCTATTTGTGACTGATGTGCAGTAGAAACCACAAAACGTCTTTCCTCATCCTTCGTCACATCAAAATAAGCCTCACCAATCAATTCCACCTCACGGCTTTCGCCCACAAATCGGGAAGGATAACGCAATGAAGACTCAGAATTCAAATAAACAACAGTGTTATCGGGCAATACAACCGAAGTAGTCATTCCCGGATTTGTCTTTATTTCAACCATTTGAGCCACCTCCTGCTGCTCATCCTTATCCTGATACATCCACAAAACAGCAATCAATAGCGGGATGGACAACATCGCAGCTATTCGTTGTGTCCATTCCCACCAAGAGATTCTTTTTTTGTTCATCCTACCTTTTACCTTCCTTAATGCCTTTTCCGTATCTACACTTTTCATCACATGCAATGTATCGGTGGCCAGATAAAGCGCATGAATCTGATTCATTATTTTACGATGAGATTCATCTTGTTCTATCCATTCTTCCACCAACCGACTTTCTGCCGCTGTTGTCATTCCTTCACAGAAACGAGGCAACAGCTCCTCTATGTTGTTATATGTATTATCTGTATCTGTCATTTTTGAGAGCTCATTTATTATTAAGACAAACCCCGAAGAAAGATTCCTAAACAAAAAATGGTATTTTTTTGAAAAAAGATGTTTTAGTATTAAAAGCATAAATGAAAAACTTATCTTTGCAGACGAGTTAACGAGGAATAATCAAGATGAAAACAGACAGAAATATGGAAGATATGGCTCTATTGAGTTCCCTCCGAAAGGGGGAACAACAAGCATTCGACAGTCTGTTCAGGAAGTATTATCCGATGTTATGCGCTTATGCCCGCCGCTTTGTTGAGCTGGAAGATGCGGAAGAAATTGTTCAGGAAATCATGCTTTGGATATGGGAAAAACATTCGGAGCTAATAATCGAATCTTCCCTTAGCCAATATCTTTTTAAAATGACCTACCATCGGGCATTGAATCTGATAGCCAAGAAAGAAATCATCAACCGGGCAGAAGCAGTTTTCTATACCAAGAATCAGGAAATGCCGGAAGATGTGAATTACTATCAAATAAAAGAACTGACCAAAAGAATTGAAAAGGCAATAGCTGCATTACCCGAATCCTATCAAACGGCATTCATTATGCATCGCTTTAAAGGCATGAGCTATAAAGATATCGCCGTTACTTATAATGTATCCCCCAAGACAATAGACTACCGCATTCAGCAGGCTCTGAAATTATTGAGAGAAGACCTAAAAGATTATTTGCCACTGACGGTATTGCTGGCATTGCATATCGGCTGATTCAGACTTATAATCTTTCCTATATTGCCTCGGTTAAAAACAGCCTCAACAAGATTAGTTGAAAGTAGGTTTCACACATATCATGAAGTCAACCTGTTGCTACACAAAACGTTAGCGTGAAAGGAAATAAGTAAGATACAAAAATACGAGGAACAAGTGAAATAAATAGGTCGAAACGTCTTAGAAAAAAGACCAAGGTCTTTTTCTAAAACACTTAAGTCTTTCTCAGAAACTCTTTGGTCTTTTTTTAAAACCTCAAGGTCTTTTCATTACGATACGTTGACATCTGTTAAGATTCTCAAGTTGGATATAAAACGAAGACAATGTTTCCGCCTTTTCTTTAATTAATGAAAGTAAAATTTCCGTTAACCAAGACCGAGGTTAAGCAATCGCAATATGCTTTTCGAGATGAGCTATCACTCTTTGAAAAAGCTTTAAATCCTTCTCAAAAACAATTAAGTCTTTTCAAAAAATGCCCGAGTGCTCTTGAAAAAATTGTTTTGCACTTTTTAATACTCAAGAGATAGGGAATAAATACGTATCAAACGGGTAGTAATAACCTGATAATGTGAAATATATATTTTCATGAGAAAAGAAGAAATCGGTAGATCTCTTAGTAAGAGATACACTTTTCGCTGCAAATTTACACAAAGTTTTGATAATTAAAACTTTTTGAGAAGAAAATTCATAAGACAAATGCAAAAATATCTTTAGTCATGAATTATATGGCTTTTTTAATGAGACTTAATCTATTGGTTTTCATCTTATTAACATAGCACTGTGTATCTCTTACTAAGAGATCTACCGATTTTAACTCTTTAGAAAAGGGTGAAAATATGCGTATTTCTCTCGTAATGAGGTGATAAAAATAGAATACAATGGACTATCTGTTTCTACACCGCGACAAGCGCACCTTTACTTCCGAAAGGCAGAAAAATCTGCTTTTCAAAACAGCTCATCTTTATTGGGAGCAAAAATTCGCAAATCAGGGAGTAGAAAAAGTAAGAAGAGTCGATTGTGAGATATATAAATATGTATTGTACTATTTGGAAGTGCGCCAGGTATTCCTCGACCCAAAGCTCTCTTTGAAAAAATTGAGCGAGATGATTGAAACGAACCAAACTTATCTATCCAACGTGATAAACCGCTATTTCGGTTGCCACTTGAAAGATTTGGTGAACACATATCGGGTGGAATATGCCAAGGAACTGCTTCGCTCGGGCAAGTGTCCGCTGGAGGAATTGCCTCAACGTTGCGGATTCCTGTCGCGAAGTGCCTTTTATGCCTCATTCAGTAAGTTGGCAGGCGTACCTCCCAAACGTTATCTTTTGCATGAGAAGAGAGAGTACATCTCTCATAACCAATAGATTATGTATAACCAATTTTAGTTTTTAAATTTATAAATTTAAAGTTTTTATTATGAACAAAAAGTTTTTAAGTGCAATCCTGTTCGGAGC
>OMCQ01000670.1_pt1 | contig 17901 bp, 12 predicted proteins | sample 1673761 | NCBI WGS metagenome assembly OMCQ01 (sample SAMEA103958126, study PRJEB25191) | human gut metagenome | reverse complement strand
ATCGATTGGCTGATGTTAGAGAATACATGGATCTCCCTCCTTTCTTTCGTAATCGCGCAACATTTTAATAACACCACCGGGTGTGGCCCGTTTGACTGAAATGGTGGTTCCACTGTTAAAGGTGATTGTGATCCCGGCAAGACTAAACTCTTCTTCCGACAACATGGCGGGTGCTATTTGAGTGAATGAAGGAGAGGAAGTTGTCGGTTGGGAGGGTTCAACGCCGCCATAATAATCACGGACCACATCTGCCTTGGCTTGTTTAACGCTATAGCCCCGTCTGGACATCCAGGAACTCATACCACCAAAAGTGGTATGCTGATCGCGGCAAACATCGGCTAAAGAACAATTGTAGTCTACTTTCAATACTTCAAGGAAATGTTTCCAAGTTTTTCCAAATCGATTTTCTGCTAAATCCATAATGATTCATTTTTATACATGGCAAAAATATAAGAATGAAAAATGGGCGACAAGATAGAATCGCGGAGACGCTTACTCCAATTCCGTATTTTTTTATATGTATGTATTTGTTTATCAGTGGTTATAGTATTTGATATTTTAGAAACTAAAAGATTGAGGGTATCTGTATAAAGCAATAATTATCTATGATTTAGATAGATTTTATAGTGAAAAGTTCCCAAATTACATAGAGGGGCGTAAATTTGTCCCCCGTATGTGGCTTGGGGGACAAACGGGGGACAAAAATATTGAAAAATAGGCATAACAAAAGAAAATACCTTTCCTAAAACTATTATTTTGCCATATTTAAGTCGTTTTTAGTCAGTATTTTAGATTGTTTATAATTGTAACTATATGATAACTATATAGTTAGGTTACTTCCCGATGCAGTATGTGTACATCGTTGATTATCAATAGTATAGCACTCTAAAAGGTACAACTAGCAGATTGGCAAGTATCTGAGAATGTGTAAGTTAGTGATTTTTAGCACCATTCTCGGCTTGTACCTCCATTTTGGAAAGTAAAAGTAAGTGTAATTTCTTGAATATCAAAATGTGCGGTACAAAAACTTGTGAAAAATACCGTTTTTTGATGAGAAAAGGTACAAAAATAGCTCTGAAACGAGGATGAACATTATGATTATTTTGCGAAGTACTCAGTCTTCAACCAATAGGAATAAATTGGGTCCTGGAAAGAGATTTCATCGGCCATAAGAGCTTTGAGATAGTTCAGTTGCTGCGTGGTCAATGTTTCGGTAATTGTTACAAACAACAGACCTATGTGGCAGCAGTCGCTATTTTTAAGATTGCCTTAGTAGTAATATTCTGAACAGAAAAGGAATTATTATTTCTTTTTCTGTTCAAATTATTACTATCTTTCTATGAACAATATATTGTTTGTTATCTGTAAAATATCAGCCATATGAATAATATAATAGCATTTAATATCTCAATACCCAATAATGTGGCAAAGCTGATTTCAACAGAAATAAATTTGAAGATTTAGTTCTGTAATACATCATAAAATAAAGTATAACCACCATATTTATATATTATATGATATATCGAGATATTACTAAAAGTACAATGAGTACCAAGTTGCCAAGAAAATTGGAGCAGAAGATGCAAATTATGGGTGAGCAAATTAGGCTGGCCAGATTACGCAGAAATCTAAGTATTGCTCAGGTCTCTGAACGTGCAACCTGTTCACTCCTTACAGTTTCGTGTATAGGCAGTACTAAAAAGTGGTAATAGGCATTTATTTTAGGACACATTATGCGTTTAAATTGGATAACGATATGCTTCTGGTTGCAAAGGAGAACACAATAGAAAAGCCTTGCAGAATTTAAAACATATTTACTTCATTCACTTTATTTGATGCTAAATTTCTCAAACTGATTATTGAGTACCGGATTCAAACTGTAACAGAAATTATATATACAAACTCATTTAAAAAGAGATAGAATTCTACCCTGACCGGAATAAGCCGTATTCGAAGTGGAAAGTACATTGTTTATGATATGTTTGCACCAAATACGTAAACTTAGTTAAAACAATTTGCTGATAACATTTTGATAATTACATAAGAGCATTATATTTGCATACTGAGAGACTCCTTTTGTTTATCAATGCACACAGATAGCGACATGCTAATAAGTAACTAATTATAGTGACAAATAAATTTGTTGTTTTGTTCGTTCTTAGTGTGGCTAGTGTTACATAGTGGACCTTATGTATCCACTCTTGTGCATGATAAGAATAAAAAACAAACATTAAATGTAGTATTATGTCCAAATCATTATTCCGGATTATCGCCTTTAGATGTCTCCAACCAGAGGGAGAGCATTATTATGTAAATCATATGCAACGTTCTCTATCATCATCTGATAAATGGTATAAATTCTATCGAAATATAGAAATTGATGAGGATGGCAATCATATTATTATACCTAGGAACTTTGCTGATGATGCCATAATCTACGATACAGATAGTTTAAGCATTAGTGTGAGTGCTATCGTAGGAGAGAATGGCAGCGGTAAGAGTTCTATTCTCGATATGATGGTGCGGATGTTGAATAATGTAGCCACAGCTTTACTAGGAGAAAAACCGCAATATGCTGCTGCGGAGCACCTGCACTATATTGAACATGTGTATGGCAGCATATTGCTCGTGCAGAATGAAAAAGTGAAAAGGCTAGATATAAGGAGCAGAGTGGTTAAGATGATTGAATACAAGAAAGTAGAAAGAGAGCATAATGACAACCGTATTGATTATCGAGTTGGAAGCCACGAAATATGGTTGGACGCTAGAAATGCCAATATAGATAATCTCTTACCCAGACAAACTAACAGCTTATATAAGCTAACTGAGTTGTTTTACACTGTTGTTTGCAACTATTCGTTGTACGCTTATAATCCCAATGATTACTGGGAAGAGTTTACACCTGACACTCGCATTAAACAAATCAAGCCCAAAGTGGATTATATTAATTATCCTTATCTGAGATGCTGGCTGACAGGACTTTTTCATAAGAATGATGGTTATCAGATGCCTTTGGTTCTGAACCCTATGAGAGTTAATGGGGTTATTTATGCTCCTAAAGAGAATAATCTTGCCAAAGAGAGAATCTTGTCTATGCTTTTTTATAAGGATGAACAAAATCAATATGAGATAGATCGTTACCCATTTAGAATTATTAATCGTGATCATGTAATTGTAGGATTGGCATTGAATCCTCGAGCGGATGAGGAAACAAGATGGACAAAGGAATGGATGACGGAAAGAAAATTATTTGGTATGCGGAGCCGCCTCTATACTGAATACGAGGATATTGAGAATGAAATCCTAAACTATTTTCAAGATATGGAGGGTATTGACAGGAGAGGTTATAAACATCCGTTGGCTTGTAGATATCTTGTATATAAAATAATCAAAATCGGACTGACTTATAAGAAATATAATAAGATAATAAGCAATCTTCGGAAAGAGAATCGAAGCATCGATTTATTACATCAACATTTAGATGAGCTGATAAAAGATCAGTCGCATATCACTGTAAAATTCCGACGAACATTAATGTTTCTTATTACAGGAATGTATAATGGCGAACAAATTTATCAATTAAAAGATATTCAAAATCAGGCTGAACGATTTAAAAATGAAAATAATCTATTTGATGTTCTTCCACATCGTGATTTGGCGGATTTTTTACCACCTCCAATTTTTGATATAGAATTCAGAATAGTACGAAAAGAGCATATTGATAAAGATGGGAACTATAACAATAATCACATAATTCCTTTTTGGAGTCTTAGTTCCGGAGAACGCCAAGTTGCATACGTCATAAGCAATTTCGTATATCATCTTGTCAACATTAACTCTGTTCATACTATAAAAGATAAGAAAGTGGCCGGTCTTCCTCTGTTGAAGTATAAGTATGTAAACGTCGTATTTGACGAGATTGAGTTGTATTTCCATCCTGATTTACAAAGGCGTTTCCTGTCTCTAATTATCTCTGCATTACGGAATATTCATATTGAACACATTGAGGGTGTCAATATATTGATGGTAACTCACTCACCATTTGTCTTGAGTGATATTCCACGAAGTAATGTTTTAGTATTGTCTAAGCAAGGAGAAATATGTGGTGAAACTTTCTGTGCTAATATCCATGAGATGCTGGGACAGAACTTTTTCATGGAGTATACCATGGGGCAAATTGCTCAGGAGGAGATTGAAGAGATATTTAGCAAATATAATAATAACTCGCCAATCAGTAAAAAAGAGTGGGCTCGATATATGTATGTGTCGAGTATCGTGGGAGATGATTATTTGCGTTCTACTCTTAAACGGGTAATGAAGAAACTTGAACAACAGTTAAATGGGAGGAATGAATAATGATAAAGATGGATTACGGTGACGCTGAGCATATAAAAAATCTCGAGGCCACATTTATGGCATTACTGGACGATGTAGATAAAAGACAAAATATATGGGCTAAACTTAGAAAGAAGTTATACAAACTGAATGATGAGTTTAAAGAGCTTTTACCAACTCAATTAAAAAATATGATGATATTACCATTTACAGAACTAGCCACAATCTATGATACTTATGTAGCATTAAAACTTTCCGAAAAGAATGATTTACATTTATCATTGAAAGAGTTGTTCAGTTATACAAAAAGCAAAGGTGGTAAATTCAATGCTTTAAGTGATTCTATCATCAGTTTCTTTAAAAACAATGGTTTTGAAATTCACACTTGCCATTATTGTGATATGACGTACATTAATTATTTTCAATATAAAGAATCTGATAAAAAAAGGACTCAATTCGACTTAGATCACGTACTTGACAAAGGAAGATGTCCTCTTGTCGCTTTAAGTTTGTATAATCTTGTTCCTGCATGTCCAACATGTAATGGACCTCATATCAAGGGGAAGAGAGTGATGAATGTTACATTAGAGCAACGTAAAAAATTAAGTCCATCATCTAGCTTATATGATTTTGAGAACCAGGTTAAAATTTGGATTCGTCCCAAGACTGGGAAAATACGTAATACTAATTTCCTGAAATATATGGATGATTACGATCTTGATTTCGATACATCTTCAGATGCGGACTACGAAAATGAAATTGATTTTCTCTATCTTAGAGAAAGATATAATTATCATAAATGTGAAGCTCTTAGATTAGCAGATTTAAAAGTAAAATATACATCTTCAAAAATAAAAGAAATAGCCAGAATCATTTGTAATATTGGAAAAGAAGAACAGAAAGAGTTGACACCTATAGCAAACATAATGACAGAACAAATAAGGAGAGACATCTTCGGTTTGGAATTTTCAAACGAACATCACCGCACATTCCATAAACTACGCAAAGACATATTGGACTTTAAAGATGAAGAATAAAACAAAGAATAACGGATCTTATATACTACTATGATAAGATATTGGTAGGCAAACTATTATTCCTTTATATGTGGTCTTATTGAAATTGTTAATTACGGTCTCCAAAATTCAAGAAACTGTAATTAACAATTTTGGACAGTGTCTTGTAAAGGATTATTTTAATTTCATCATCTTCTTATAATGCTCAGAATATCCGCTTTCTTCAAAGACCATTTTTAATGCTTCGTGGAAAATTGTGTAATCAAACTCCTTAAAATCATAAATATTCTGCCCCAGAGAATGAGACTCCCGATTTATATATCTTAAAAAAGCCTGATACTTTAATTGTTGGAATTTGGCAGTTGAAAAAACATTGTTCAAATCTTTCTTCTCGACAAAGTTGAAAAAGTATTCAATGATATTTCTCATACAATTTGCTATTAAAGCAGGACTAGTTTCAGGATCTCTTATTGCCATCCAGTATGCTTGATAATCACTTTGTATATGTTCATAATGCATATTTTGAATTTTACTTCCAGTTTCAGACTTGGAAATTCTGAATAATGCCTGACTTGTATGTCTTTTATTTTCATCCATTTCTGTCATTTCATAAAAGAAATAAAGACTATGGGTAAGAATAAACACTTGCTCAAATTTAGGTTCAATAGTATATCCCGTCTTAGATACAGCATCTTTTTTATATTTAGGATATAATATTGATCTTAGAATTCTACCAATATTAAATATATACAAATTAGACAAACTAGAAATAGGATCATCAATAACAATAATACGTTTTTTAGGAGAAAGCTCCTTATTTAAGACACCTTGGCATGCTTCTAGAAAATACAAGATGCTGATAATAGTTCGTTCTCCCTCACTTAAGGTCTTAAAAACAGGTGTATCATCATCACCTCTTATAATACGATATAATCCATCCTCGCCATATTTATCAATTTTAAAATCAGTGATACCCATATCAACTAACATACCATTGATGTGAGAAATGGAGGCATCGATATTTATAATATTATTCTGTTCTGTTGCTATTATTTTTCGCTGTTTTTCAATTTGGGAGGTTAAGCTCTTTACCTGTTCATTTATTTTGTTTGTTTTTTTATCAAAATCTTTTGTTTGATTATTAAATTCAATAATGCTTTGATTATAGTCATAACGAATCTTACTCCAAAATCTTTGTTTGAGTTCCTCTATTTCTATGTCAACACTTAATATTTTTTTGTTAAATATATCAATTGCCTCATTAGCACTATTAATTATTTCATTTATCTTATTCAAATATTCAACAGTGCTATCAAGCTTTATAATTACGCTCGGATTTTTATATTTCTCATCAATTTTCCTAATATTAGATTCTATTGTATTTTTTAGTAAAGTGCATGTATTATTGTAATCTTTTTTCAAATCACTTAAAAAATCGATTTGTGAAAAAATATCAATTACAGGTAACTGTTCAAACGCTCGCTTATACCTATCTCTCATGATTTTTATTTCATCTAGGGCGTTTTCATAGTCTTTATTAAAGTAAGATTTTAATTCAGATATTATATTATCATTACCATATGGTCTTTGACAAAACGGACATATCTCTGGAGAATCCAATTCTAATCCAGCTTTTACCCAATCTGAATTATGTAACTTATCAATCAATTTTGCTACTCTACTATTAGGATTTCCTGTTATAACTTCTTCAAATAAATGTTGATTTTCTATAGATTGAGCAATAAAATTAAACTCTGGAATTTTAGGAATAACAGTTCCTTTATACTGATTTAATTGAATTATTTCCTTTTTTATCTGATCAATATCTTCTGTTGGAGCATTAGGTAACAATTTTACACTAATCACATGATGAAACAAGGTTTCTTTACTTCCTTTTAAACCTGTAAAACAAAAATCAAGGACTCTATCTCCTCCAGTATATAGCGTCTTTATTTTCCATATAAGATCAATATATCTACTTTTAGTGCTTTTATAAGCTAATTCTTCTGTCTTTTTTTCATCTTTAAGTTTCTGATTTTCTATATACAATTTTTGAAGAATTGTATTGGCCGAATCAATTTTTTTATGTGCATCAACATTCTCTTTTGATAAAGAAAATACCCCTCTTTGATAGTCACTATTATAAAAGACTTCCTCTACATAGTTTTCATTATACACAAAAATTTCTTCTTCATCGTCATTTATTACTGGCTCAATAGAGCATTCTGTATATTCTGCATCGGTCCTTTTCCTTAAATATTCAGAGAAAGTGCTTTTCCCTGAGCCATTAATACCATATATTAAGTTTATGTTTTTGTCTGTTTCCAGGGTAGCTTCATTTTTATAACTTGCTACTCCACTGATGGTTATTTTATTTATCATACTCGTTATGATTTTATATGTCCAACAACTTTTCGCAATAAGTTTTATTTACGACCCTATCTCTCATCAGTTTCATGTCGGTAAAATTTCTACTAATGTTTTGAACCATTTCAAGATAATTGTCAGAGCCATCTTCTTTTACGTAGTAGAATGGCTTTATAGATAAACAATTTTTATGTTCAAACAATGTATTTAATAGAGTTCTATCCGAATTACCACAAGAGTGCCCCATAATATAGACTTGGTAAGGGGCTGAGTCTATGAAAGCTAACATTTTTCGATAGTTGTCAGTCTCTAGATATTTTATGGACTTGATATTGTGTAAGAAATCGTTGTTATTAAGCTTTACAAGTTCCGTATATCTGTCGTCTAACTCGTCTCCATAGCCAAAGATAATGCTGGCATGGTCTTTTAAGGTTCCATGAATATGATTGATTATAAATTTATCTTTATAGTTAGGACACTGTGGAATATATAAATCAGCCGTGTTAGTATAATTGAAATTTAATAACATCAATCTGTTTGGATATAACATTGAATCAGGCACAATATCATTGTCTATAGCGTTTTCAATAATAGAAGTACTTACTGTTCCGTTTTCTTCCATTTGATTGATACATTCCCTTATGAATTCTGATGTACGACTATCATCCTCATCAGGATTAAGAACATCATGTATAGAAAGTGCAGATTCATTTATTAAATGTTGCTCATCTAAAGTCGATCTCGCTTGTATGAAATCAATTAACTGTCGACGTGCACTGATTGCAACTTCACTTATCATTATTGGAGACAAAATCTTTTCTTGTAACTTATGTTCAATTATAGACGTTGTTATATCCTTTTCCTGAATGTAACTTAAATATTCTATCAGATTAGATTTAACAATTTCAAACTCTTCATTAATTTTTTCAGGGGTTTCAAAATATTCCTCATTTAATGCCGTGTAATATTCATTCTCAATGTCAACCCAACCTTTTAACTCAATAGATTGACAAATCCTTTTCATAAAAGCAGAATAATGGATCGTAAAATTTTTTTCATCACTCTTTATGTGTTCATAAAACTCTTGACCGGACGGAAGCTTTATAGGATTTAGTATACCCCATAAAAGTGCAGACCACGTATTGTGATTATCATTTAATATGAATGTACATAAATGGTCTGAATAAGTCCTATTATGACACATTCTTAAATGATTTAAATATTTTTCCCAATACCAATTGATAAAATCAGCATACCGTGTAGCCAAGCCATGGGCTAAATCAAACCCATTACCCACGAGAATAATTCTATTTATTGCATTCATTTAATGTCGTTTATTTCAATTGCTTTCTAAATACTGAATCCAGCGTATTTCCGTCTTTATCTTTCCATTCATTCCATCCATTCGTCGGTCTTCCGAGACAAAACATTGCAGCAGTACTAGGACTGGAAAAAGTTAGATTGGATGTTAAAACATATTGACAATTATTCAGTGCTCCATATTCTTTTATCATCTTATCCCTTTTTTCTTTCCAATGAAAAGATGGTACACTATCACTTGCTACAAGGCTACCCTTTAATACAGTGAATCCTGCCGAGTTATAATATCCTTTTGCATCGCACCCACGTCCTTTCGTATAGAACAAATGCTCTTCTTTTGGTCGTGCTATATCGAAAATATTGCACCCAATAAAAGAGGACAAGAACTTGATATCCTCAAAAAAATTCCTCCATCGCGTCCCGCTGATGTTCGGGGAGGTTGGGAGCTTTTGGAATCTGTTTGTTTTCGTTCAATACAAACGAGTTCGACTGCTTGGCTTCGGCTATTGCACGATATTCCAGATATTGCACATCCGCTTTGGTCATATCTTCGTCTTTCGAAACAAAGACCAATGCTTTTTGCCAAAATGCCTTTTTGCTATCGTGGTCTTTCACTCGTTCCTTAAAATTTTCGGTCTCACCGATATAGGCTTGCGGCTTCGTCGCTTCATCTTCTCCGATCAGGATATAGAACGCTGGTTTATGCAGTTTCTCCTGCTCATTCAAATAGGCCAAATTCGAGCGAGGAATCACAAACATCTGGCAAATCTTGTTGCTAATGAAGGAGTACTGTGTACCTTTTGGATCGCTGTCAATGAGATATGTAGTTACTGTTTTACCCATGATTATGCGAGTTCGATAATGTATTTAAATCGTTCTGCTATTTGATCTCTATTAATTTCGCCAGTTAAAAGTTCTTTTGCCAACATAAACAATTTATCAGCAATAGGTTGTAATCTGATTCCATCCCAATTAACAGGCACATTTTTAGTAGAATCCATAAAATCTTTTATTTCATTAGTTTCCACAATATTGTGGAAACTAAACTGAATACCATAACAACGAATATATACACAATGCTCTTGTGAAGCATAATATAGTTCGTCTACATAGCCTTCATTTATATGTGAAATACAAAAAACAAGCAACTTAGAGACATGTGGTTTGATAAAGCCGTAACTTAAAGATTTTTTATATTCCTCCTTTTTTATAGCAGCATTTAATAGATTTAACGAACAGAGAGCCATAAACACATCTTTTTTGCTTTGTGGCTCCTGAAGAATATATTGCTGTGCGTCTTTAATTAAATCTTCCATAATAGAATCAAATTAAATCTAATCCCAATTCTTTTAAGAAAGCATTATGCCTGTTCCGAGCATCTTCAATTTTATCATCTATGGCAACAAGTTGTTTATGCACTTCTGACAAATCAATCAGAGCTTCTTCTTTGGCTGTACTTACATAGCGGGAGATATTCAGGTTGTAATCATTGTCCTTGATTTCACACATGGATACACGGCGTGAATATCGCTCGACATCTTTTCTGTACTGGTACGTTTCTACAATCTTTGTAACATCTTCCTTACGTAATGTATTCTGTCTCTTTCCTTTTTCAAAGTTTTCACTTGAGCTTGCGTTAATAAAGAGGACATCATCATACTTCTTGCATTTCTTCAGCACCAAGATGCATACGGGAATACCTGTTGAATAAAATAGATTAGAAGGTAAGCCGATAACAGCATCAATATTACCATCATTTAAAAGTTTTTTACGAATCAGTCCTTCTTTACCGCCTCTGAACAAAACACCGTGAGGCAAGATGATAGCCATTGTTCCATCTTCTCGCAAAAAGTGGAAGCCGTGAAGCAGAAAAGCAAAATCGGCCGCTGATTTAGGTGCAAGGCCATAGTTCTTGAAACGGAAATCCTTCCCCATTTCTTCTGTCGGCTCCCAGCGATAACTGAAAGGAGGGTTGGCAACAATCGCATCAAATTGCATTTTTTTTGCAGGGTTCATTTCGTTCAGAATATCCCAATCATTCAACAAAGAGTCTCCATGATGTATCTCAAATTCAGTATCCTTGACTCCGTGCAGCAACATATTCATGCGGGCCAAGTTATAGGTAGTAATGTTCTTTTCCTGCCCATAAATTTTCCCGATTCCATGCTTCCCCATTTCGTGACGAACATTCAATAGCAAAGAGCCGGAACCACACGCAAAATCAAGTACACGGTCAATCTTTGTCTTCTTTCCTGTAGTTGGATCTTGACTATCCAATGATACGATCTTGGAAAGAATAGAAGATATCATTTGGGGGGTATAAAATTCGCCGGCTTTTTGTCCGGAATTAGCTGCAAACTCGCCAATCAGATACTCATAAGCATCACCTAATGAATCGGTTGAGGTGGAAAATTCCGAAATACCTTTGGCTATTTCCGTAACGACCTTACAAAGCATAGTATTTCTCTCTTCGTATGTCTTGCCCAGTTTGTCTGAATGCAGATTGATTTCTGAGAACAATCCACGGAACGAACTGTCGAACGATTGTTCCTCAATATACTTAAATCCTTTTTCCAGCGTATCGAGCAATTCCTTATCTTGTGTACGAGCTAATTCTACAATATTTCCCCATAAGTATTTAGGTAATATCACATAATGAGCCTTACGACGCATTTGCTGTTCGAACTCAGTTATGTCATCAGGATTTTCGTTGTACCACATTTGAAGAGGTGTATTGACTTTCACCTTAGTCTTGTCCTCTTGGAAGGTTTCTGGATAATCACTTCCCAACTCTTTCTTTACAGCCTCTTCATATTGCTCCGAAAGATAGCGTAAGAAGATAAACGAGAGCATATAGTCGCGAAAATCATCGGCCATCATGGAGCCCCGAAGTTTATCTGCTATTGCCCAAAGGGCTTTCCCTAATCTATGTTGTTCTGTTGCTGTCATATACTTTTAAATTATGATTGCAAAACAAAATGATATTTTCTCATTAACGCATCAAAAACCTCAATAAGAATCTGCTTATTATCTGGAACCATCACACCAGCTTGTGGATAATATACTTTTTGGTGCGTTAAGGCATTAATAATATTAGCCATCCTATCAGTTTCTTCCGTAAATCCAATTTGCTGAAGAACATACTGAAATTGTCCTTTACCTAAAAAAGAAGCTATATTCTCCAGCACTTGTCTTAATAAAGCAAGGTGATATACTTCCAAAGAATCTTCTTTAATGGCTGTATCCAATATTTGTAGAACTCTTAAGTGATAGAGTAAAACACTATTTCTTGGATTGGATAGTTCGTATTGGTCTCCAATCTTCTCAAGAATTGAAATCTTATATTTATTATTCTCTCCCCGTCGGGTCGCTTTAAACTTATCAGCTTTTTCTCCTTTGGACAACCAATCGCTAAGAATGGTGGCCAGCCCTATATGATGAGTTGTGATGATTATTTTCTTCCTTTCATAATGATTTTCTATCAAGTTCATCAAAGTGAATGCTGTGATGAAGATATTATGGTCGTCCATACTGGAGACAGGATCGTCAATAAAGAAATAATCGTTTTGCTCTCCTGTCCAGCTATCTACTTCAATCAAGGCCAAGAAAAAACACCATATAAATATACGTTCTTCACCTCTGGATATTTTAATAGGTTGCCTGCTATCATCGCCTTTCATGAAAAAAGAAATGGAAACAAATCCTTGCTCTGGGTTGTCATGAGAATTGAACAAGAAATCATATTTAGGATTGTAAGGTTTCAATTTCTCCATGACGTCCAATTCATTCAGTTGGCTATGATATTGGTTCAAACTGCTGGAAACTATATCCAATTTTATGTGTTCATTGTCCCATATAAATAAATCTTCACTAAAGGCATTATAATAAACACCTGTTTGACGGCCCTCTGTATTTCTTGCGGCTTCTTTATATTCAACGGAAAGACGTGTCTTTCCTGTTGAATTGAATGCATAAATCAGAAAGATGTTTTCTGAAGCATCCTTTATCTGTTTGGCTATCTGCGATAAATCCATATTTTTATAAATTAGATTTTGGGGAATAATTGTTGCATCAATCCTTTCTTATGTTCTTTCAATATTTCTACTTTTCGAGATGTTGTCTCTATCAATTCATCAAGAGAAGAGAGACAATCGGCGATTTTTTGCTGTTCATCATAATTCTCTATTGTATATACTTCAAACTCCTCAAAACTTTTTTTTGTTATTATTGGAACAGCTGTTTGACCAGCCAATTGTTTTAGATTCTCTGTATTATAAGTTACCAAATAATATACATACTCGTAATTATACTCTTGATTACAACATATTGCATTGATTTGTTGGTTAGTTGAACACTCGACCTTATTAATGGCATTTAAGCCAATCGATGCAATACAGGTCACTAACACAGAATCTTTCGGAATGACCCTTGCTTTATCCTTTCCAAACTTTGTCAATTTTAAGATAGAATCATTTATATATTTCCCTTTAAAATCCTGAGCTGTAACCCAAACAAAGTCTCCATTCCAATATTTCTCTTCTTTTTTGCTTGGAGTATTCCCTGTTATAACTTCTCCGAAATCTTTTATTTGTTTTTTCTCCCATCCCTTCATTCCTTGAAATTCTGGGAATCTCAAATCAGGCACATTCTTTCCCTCCGCAGGAAATAATCGTTGCATTAACCCCTTTTTATGTTTTTCCAAAGCTCTAACTTTTTGGGCTGTTGCTTCAATCAAATCATCAAGGGATGAGAGGCAATCGGCGATTTTTTGCTGCTCATCTTTTACTGGTAAATAAAGTTCCATAGAGGCAAGCTCTTTACTATTAATTCCAGGCTGCCCACTTCTTGTTGAGGTTAAATCAATCCATTTCCAATATTGTTGTGTGAATGTAAATTGAAATAAAAAATCAGAGGATAATCTTGTTTGATCTGGAGAAACTTTTATAAGGAAACCTGCAAAAACTAATTTCCCATCTTTTTCTTTATATTTGTAACATTTTCCTACACTTGCTCCAGTCCGTGCAAAAACAAGATCCCCTATATTTAGATAGAAATCATTAATAGCACCGTGATTTACAGATACTTTAGGATTTGGTAGAAAACATCCGTTTTCAGATATATCAGTAATCCTTATATAAGTGGGTAATTCTTCCAAAAAAGGAATCGCAGGAGCATTTATTCCATAACGTGGCTGTTCTAATAGAAAGTCGCCTAAGATGTACTCTTTCCATCCTTCTGTATCCTGAAATTCCGGAAATCTCAACGCCGGAATCGCTATCTTTATTTCATTTCCCTTTTCCATATCTTTATTCTTCATACGCTGACAGTCCTGATATTTCTTCTCCTTCTGCTTTTCGTTTTAAGAGTGGAATCAAATCTGTCATCAAAGCTGATTCAACTTTAGCCCGTGCTTTCCATCCCAGATTAAGCGGAGCAAGCAAATCGTTCAATTTTTCGGCATCGAAAATCTTCCGCTCCATGATACCATAGATAAAATCATTTAATGATTCAGTGGTGATTTCGTATTTACGGGCAATCGAATCTATTTCTTTTGCATATCTCTCAGCTTTAAAGTGATTGTAGCCTTCTTTGATTTCCTGTTCCGTTTTACCGTTCACCTCTTCCAAACTATTGATATAGGCAATGATATCATCACGCTCGTCCATCAGATTGGAATTCGATAAAACCAAGTTCACCAATTGTTCACGTGTCAGTTTTACTTTGATGCCCGTACCGCTATACTGTTTGGCGATAAGATCCATGATATAGTCGTAGTCAATCATGGCAGAAGCAAACAGTACAAACTCAAAATCTAAATCCTCAATCTCAGGAGAAACTGGTTCTGAAGTTTTTTCCCGTTTTTTCTTCAGACTATAAGCCAAGTTCAGATAAGCTCCTCTGAAAGCAAGAAGATCATCGTCTGTAAAACCGTACTCTAATTTAGGCTCGGAAACAACAGACGTATCTGAAACATCTGTTGTGTCAACATACTGATCTAGCTGTGTTTTATAGCGTTGTACAGCTTTGAAATGATTGATAAAGCCTACTTTGGCTTCATCTCCCTTTAAATTAGCCACTTCGGAAGCATTGAATTCAAGATTGTTCGACTGCATAAAGTTTCGTAATCCAGCTACAGCTTCATTGTATTTTTTCGCTATACTTGAAGCCGGTTCTACCAGCCATATCCTCCTGGCCACATCTGTATCGCTGCCAGAAAACAGAGCGATGGCTTCATCTACGGCACTTTGTTGACCACGGAAATCCAAAATATTTCCGTACGGTTTCGTATCGTTCAAGATGCGGTTTGTACGCGAAAAAGCTTGTATCAAATGGTGATAAATCAGTTTTTTATCTACATACAACGTGTTGAGGAACTTCGAGTCGAATCCGGTCAACAACATATCGACTACAATAGTGATATCTATTTTGTTGGCATGTGGATAATCTTTGTTGCTGTATTTCTGGTCTTTAATACGCTGTTGGACATCCTGATAGTACGAATCAAACTCTTCAATGACATGGTTAGTCCCATATTGCCTGTTATAATCGTCAATGATTTCTTTTAAAGCCTGTTTCTTCCTCTCGGATTCCTGTTCGTTGTCTATCTTTTCCTGCTGTAGGTCTTCTTGGATTTGCTTGATATCGGGATTCCCTTCAGCCGGTGGTGAGAATACACAAGCTACATTCAACGGTTCGAATGAGCTATCTTCTAACTTTCGCTGTTCCTGCATTTGCTTGAACAACTGGTAATATTCGATGGCATCATTGATGGATGACGTCGCAAGAATGGCATTGAAGCGTCTCTGGTTGGTAGCTGCATCATGCTTAGACAGAATAGTCTCGACAATGGCCTGTTTCTTGATGCTGCCATCCGCTCTGCGTGGATTGTTGTCGTCTGGTTTGAAATAATCTACATGAAAACGAAGTACATTCTTATCTTCGATGGCATTGGTTATGGTATATGCGTGCAGTTGCTTTTCAAAAATATCATCTGTCGTTTTATATGACGCCGTTTCTCCATCGACTTTTGTATAGGTCGCATTCTTGTCAAAAATAGGAGTCCCGGTAAAACCAAAGAGTTGGGCTTGGGGAAAGAATTCCTTTATGGCCTTGTGATTATCGCCAAACTGCGAACGGTGACATTCGTCGAATATAAAGACAATACGGCTGTCTTTTAATGGCAGTAATTGTTCTTTATAATTCTTCCGATTCTTAGGATCCAATGCTATACCCAATTTCTGAATAGTTGTGACAATCACTTTATCTGCATAGTCGGTGGACAACATCCGGCGAACCAATGTGGCTGTATTGGTGTTTTCTTCCACGCAATTCTCCTGAAAGCGATTAAACTCTTGTCGTGTTTGTCGGTCGAGGTCCTTACGGTCCACCACAAACAGACATTTTTCTATATCTGGGTTATCTTTCAATAATGTAGAAGCCTTGAAAGAAGTCAAGGTCTTGCCGCTTCCTGTTGTATGCCAAATGTAACCATTCCCTCGATTTTCTTCAATGCACTTGACAATGGCTTTTACGGCATAGATCTGATAAGGGCGCATAATCAGTAACTTCTGTTCACTGGCTATCAACACCATATATCGGCTAATCATTTCGCCTAAATGACATTTAGGGAGGAACTGTTCGGCAAAAGAATCCAGACAGGCTACTTTCTTGTTGTCATCCCTTGCCCATTGGTAAACTGGTAAGAATTGTTCTTCGGCATTGAAATTGAAATGCTGAAGATTGTTATTGGCAAAATAATATGTGTTCGAGTAGTTGCTGACAATAAACAACTGCATGAAACACAGTAGGGTATTGGCATATCCATTGCCTGGGTCATTTTTATAATCCACAATCTGTTGCATAGCACGGCGTGGACTCACATCCAAAGTTTTTAACTCTACTTGAACAACGGGCAAGCCATTGATGAGTAATATTACATCGTAGCGCTGAAAACTGTTTTTAGTATTTATGCGTAATTGATTGACTACCTCATATTCGTTTTTGCACCAATCTTTAATATTGACTAATGTATATTGTAATGGTGTGCCATCCTCACGTATAAATGTATTTATTTCACGTAAGCGTTTGGAAGAAATATATACATCAGAATTTGTAATTTCTTCTAATAAACGGTTAAACTCAGAATCGGAAAGGTTGACACGATTGAGACGCTCAAATTTTTTGCGGAAATTTTGTTCCAACGAGTCTCTGTCACAAATATCCGAACGATATGCGTATTTCAACTCTATCAGCTTATTGATAAAGTTTTCTTCTATTTGTTTCTCTCTAACCATGCCTTATTGTTTTATTAAATCTTTAGGATTAACTTGAAGAATCTTTGCTATTTCAAACAGGACCTCTAAACTAGGTTGTCGCCTGTTGCAGACATAAGAATTGACAATACAAAAGCTCTTTCCAAGCTTTTCTGCCAACCATGTCTGCTTGATGCCTTTTTCTTCAAGCACCTCTTTTATTCGATTCATGGGTTTATCCATTGTTTAATTCTTTGTTATTTTACAAAGATATAAAACATAATGCTATAAAAAGAGAAAAAGGAGAGTTTTTTTCTCTCCTTCATAAAGAAATCTACATTACACCTCCAGCTCCTTCAACGGCAACCCATAATTATATTGTCTGAATAATCCTCTGTGGATAAGTTTCAAACCAAGGATTTGATAATATTTGTAGTCATCATCCTCGGTGCAGAGGTATTTGTAACCATAGCGTGGGGCATACTCCTTGAAAAATCGGGCAAGGTCTTTCAGGTTTTCCTGCTGGTTCCGTTTAAAGTTGCTGCGCACAATGATAATGCTCCAGTCGGGGTAGTGACCTACGCCACAACTGTATTCCCAGAAACGGATGT
>OMCQ01000640.1_pt1 | contig 18530 bp, 34 predicted proteins | sample 1673761 | NCBI WGS metagenome assembly OMCQ01 (sample SAMEA103958126, study PRJEB25191) | human gut metagenome | reverse complement strand
TTATAATAAATCTTGTAGCACCCATAAACCCAGCAAATATGCGGTTTTGCACTGAACCGAAACATTTATGTAAACATTGTAAATTTTTTGAAAAATCGTAGTGGATATTTAAACAAAGTTTGGGTATTAATAAGTTTGACAAAGGTTGATAAAAGGGTTAAAATATAGTTGACAAAACGTAAAGGTGGTGAATTATATGCCAATGCCTACACCAAGTACCCATTATATGGAAAAAGAATACGATACTTTTGCAATGGCAAATAAACTGAAACATATACGCACTTCAAGAGGATATTCGTTATCTTATATGGCTTCTTTAATCGGTATATCTTATAATCAAATTAACCGTATCGAAGAACATAATTCGAGAAACATATCCAAAAAGTATGTCCAGTTAGTATCAGATAAATTTTCTATCCCGTTATCAGAAATTGTTGTCGCCAGAGACCCGGAAAACAAAGACTACGCTCTTTGGACGTGGGTTGCAAACGAGAAAGAAAGTTTACCTTACTTACAGCGTGCTTTCTATGAATACTTACGAGACAAAGGTAAAATCTAATTCAAACAGGCAGTCACATTAAGTGGCTGTCTTTTTTTTATGGCAATTTATAGCAACCTGTCAGTTGTGTTTTCTTCTCTACTCGCAGTAAATACAATCCTTCTTCCATTGGTTCGTATCTACTTGCGAACATCACAAACTCAACCTTGGCTTTAGACTTATATGGTATAGCAGATATAAATGCCATTGGTTTACCGTTTTTGTCTTTAATCTTTTTAACGCCAATCACATTCGCATAAAATGTTTGACTACCAAAATACTTAGCGTTGTACAACGGATATTTACTTGTATCATACTTTGAAAACTCGTCTTGAAACGTAAAGCCAAGCACTTCTTTTTCGGCAACTATTTCATCAAACGGTTCATCTGCAAGTAATTGCAAAGCGTCTCTTTCGTTCTCGTACCTGCTTATTGCTTCTGCGAGCCGTTTTATTTGACCCGTAAGCTGTTCTTTTATTTTTGTACCGTCTTTCTTTGCTTCTCTTTCAGCTTCTTTGGCAATGATTTTTGTCTTTGCTTCTGTAATTTTGTCTTCGTATCTTTTTATCTCGTCATATACGCCTAACGCCTTACAAAGCATTGTTTTACGTGGTAATCCAAAACAATCACAAGCACCAGATTTAATGAGTGCTTCTTTTATGCGTTTATTAAGGCTACCGTTTTTACTAATCCAATCATCAAAATTAGTAAAATAGTCAAGCTGTACATTGTTTACGCCTTTGATTGAGTTCAAGCCCATACGGATAGCGTTACCTTCTGGTTCATAACGTAAATTGCCAGCTTTTACAGACGGCGGCAATATCTCTATGCCCATACGCTCACATTCTTCTTTATATTTAACAATATCTTCTTCGCTATCGTAGTTGGCATTAAGTAAGCTACACATATACTCCAATGGGTAGTTAGCCTTTAAATAAGCCGTCTGATAAGCAATTAAGCCGTATTCGACACTATGAGAGTTGCTGGTTAAAATACCGCTCAATAACGTAAAATTATGGAATGGCTCGCACATTTCAATAGAGTAAGTATTCTCTACCCCTGCATAAGTAATGCTTATGATTTTAGACGGCTTAAAATACCGTCTCGCACCACCCATTTTACGTCTGCCAATCTTATAGTGTTCTTTTTTATGACAAGATACGCATAGCCAAGACAAATTGTCTCTATCGCTATTGATACGATTTAAGTCATTGTGGTGTACTTCAAAACGCTTATTTAAACTATATAGCCTACCGCATATTTCGCACGGCTTGCAAGTAGTCAAACACAAATTCCTAAAATCATCAAAGTCTCTGCTTACAGAAACCTCTTTTGTTTGAAAACCTCTCTCTCCCTTTTTAGGTAAATTAGTTCCCTCTCCAACCATATAGCCATAGTTTAGTTGCTTACGCTTCTTTATTACGAATAAGCAGTCACCTATTTTTAATTCTGATAACATTTTATCACCGTTCGGAGTAGGAAATTTATGGTTGAGCGTGCATTTAACTTTTTCGCCTGTTTCTAATTCGATTTGATAAACTTCACGGATACCTGCAAATTGAATATCTACAATGTAATTTCTTACAACCATACCGTTATCGTCTTGTGAATAAGATTGCCCAAATTCACCACGTTTATACTTCCAATGCAAAGAACGTTGACCAATGTTTTTGGCATATACAAATGATTGTCGTATTTTAAACATTTCTTCGACTGTATAATCATAACCGTTGTACGCTCGCATAATCTTCTCGCTTCCTGCCAAGCACTTATTGAACGAATAGGAAGCGCAGTTTTCAATACCGGTACATAAAGTATCAGCTTGTATATCTGTAATGCCGCCATACTCAACAAAAGCCTTATGCAGTTTCGGTATCAACTCTGCCATTTCAGCAGGTATTTTGCGTCCGATTGCCTTACGCAATGCGTCTGCTTGCCCTGCTGTCCAACCTGCAAGTTGCTGAGCAATCTCCGTTACCTGCTCTTGAAAAATAAGCTGACCGTAAGTTGGTTCAAGTATTTTATCGAGCCTTGTGTCGATATGGCTAAAATCAATCATCTACATCAACCAACTCGTAACTGTAAGTGCAAATGTTTGTGAAGATTTCTTCTGCGTAGTCGTCCAAATCCATACCGTCAATTTCTTCTTCGTCCAGCAGTTCGGAATAATCGGTTTGACCATTTCCTGCTGGGTGTTCAATATGCACGATTAACTTTTTCATAATATCTCTCCTTCCATAAAACGTGTTAAAAACGTAAATTAAAATTTAAAGGGTATAAACATATAGGCAAGCATTTTTATTGACCATTTTTTAGCTTTTTATTTTTACCCTATCCGTAGAGCCGCTTGTAGAGCGGCTTTCGGGACACGGATTTTTAAGGTTGTTCTAAGAAACGCTGTTTTTAGGGTTGTACAACCTTGCCATTCAATGTTGGTTTGCAATGATATGCTTGGTCTGGTTTAAATAATTTTGGCACATAATACTTCATTTCAGCTACGGTTGGATTTCGCAAATCATACTGCTGTACGCAACACATTGTAAATCCGTCAGCAAATCTTACATCATATACCCAAAGAGGGCTAACGCCGCCAACATCATCTACTTTAATAATTTCACACGCTTGATTATGCCGTGTCGAACATTCATTATCAAAGACAACTATTTCGCCATAGTCAAATTTGCTACGGAAAGTCCTTGTAACCCACATCACTTATTCTCCTTGTCTCGCAAAGTATAAATAACGCCACCCATTGCCAGTAAAGCACACAACCACAACAATAGCCAACAAACGATAGTTCCAAACAACGGAACAAAACATTCGAGCCAAGTTAAACAGCTTATATAACCGAGCCATTTAAGTACACACAATACAAGTGATACTAAAAAGCCAAATTTAATCATTAGTCAAACCACCTGTCTTCCTCATAATCTGGTGCTTCGCAACTATATTGTGAACCGTCATTGAGCCAAATTTCTAAAGCTGGTACGCAACCTTGAAATTCTCTAAGTTTCTGGTCTCGCCAGTCTAAAGTAACCTCGTGCCATTTAACCGTCACATCACAACTACACAAGCAGCATATATTTTGGAGCAGTATTTCCAGCCCGTTAGAGCAATACATATTATCAGTGTCTACGATTAAGCAATCGTGATAATCGAAACACTTAACATAAACGTGTTTAACTTCTCCTTTAATAGCGTCTTGTAGATACGCATATAAATCGTGGTGTTTCTCGGTTAAATCGTCACCTGTCCAATTACGGATTTTAACGTACATAATACACTCCTTTCATTTTACTCAATCTACTGCAATAAATTGCAGGGCGTTCTCATAGCTAAAGCTACTCGATATAATCATCATAAATCGTAATATCCCAAGCGATACTATTAGGCAATCTGCCATTCGGATTGAAGTTCACGTTACGTATATCCTTGTCGATAATAACATTAAAGTAGTCCAATAGCTTCGGATAATTGATAGCTAAATCGCTGTCCCATACGGTATGAATACGAGCAATCATAATCCTTGCAACCTCTAATCACTCCTTAAATAAGTTTTTAAATATGTAATACAGTACATCAACAACAATAGAATTACCTGCCATTTTATAAAGCTGTGTATCAGAAATACCGTTAGTCTTACAAACCTCAAAATCTTTGTCTTCAAAGCCCATTAAACGGAAACATTCTTTTGGTGTCAGCTTGCGAATATCGGTTTTGTGTTTATTTAATTCAATAATTTTATAGCCGTTATGTGCGCCACGTGAAAAAGTTGGTCTTACTGTACCTACAACAGACTGGTTTTTAGGTATACGGCGGTTAAAATCGTCATATATGATAATTTCTTTCTCGTCTAATGACAATTTATACAAGCCAGTCTTAGCACCAAGCCCACCGGCTTCTGCTTTGATAATACGAGCCAATCCGTCAGCATTGTAAACCCTGTATGCGTCAGAAACACCAGTAGTTAATTCGTCTAATTTAATCGCATTAACTGTACCGTGATTTTCTTTGACAGTAGGAGCAATTCCGTCCGGGTCTAATACTCTACTTGCTTCGCGGCAAGAAGGTTGATAATAGCCAATAGTTTTAATAAAATTATTTTCCATACGGCAACCTTCTCTCGTTGTAATCGTTTTGGCGATTACCCCCCCAACTTCTTCTTGTAGAACAGGATTAAACGCAAAACCATTCCCTTTGGCTTTGTTTTTTAAGGTGTTTTCGTAAAAGAAATTAACTAATTTTTCAGACAAGTAATATTTTTCATCAACTTCGTCTTCCAATACATCTCGAAGTCTTTTCGTTAAAGTAAAAGGCTTTGGAAATTCAAAAGTGCCAGTATCAATATCTTTACGAATAGATACGATAAACACCCTTTCTCTTTTTTGAGGTACTCCGTAATCAGCAGCATTAAGAACTTTCCAGTAATTGTTATAGCCCATTTCTTCGAGAATATTAAGTATTGTCGCAAATTCGGCTTTAAACTTTTTACCGGTCAAATTCTTTACATTTTCACATACTGCATATTTAGGCTTGCAATCGCCAATAATACGTAAAGCGTCAAATACTAAACCACTACGAGTTTTACCATTTTCATCTTCTAATCCTTTTTGCTTGCCTGCAAGAGAAATATCTTGACAAGGAAATCCGTATGTAATTAAATCAATATCTTTGGGTAATGTTGATGTATCAATCTGGGTAACATCTTTTAAATTTTTATCTTCGCTTGTATTGTGAATTAATGCGTATGCCTTACTTGCATATTTATCAATTTCGCAATAATTAACGAGCGAGTACCCCCATTCTATCGAGTGCTTTCTCAAAAGCCCCGATACCGCTAAACAAACTTAACAGTTTAATCAAGTGAACTACCTCTAATTATTCCTTATAATTAATGCCGTGTTTTACCATAATCTGTTTAATACGCCATTTTGCCTGCTCTAAGTATTCCGCTCGCTTATCTTCATCTTCTGTATACGGGAAGATTAAACCAGCTTCAAGTTTCAACCACTCCGAAACACTACAAAGTTTATCAGAGTATACTTGCAATTCGAGACCTTTATTTATATTTCCGTATACTTCTAAATACTGCTCACCAGCTTTAGGACACCAAGGTAATTTTTCTGCTTTAAGCGTTCCATTTAAAATCTGATTAACTGTATTGCCATTCAATTTATCGTTGGTAAAACTGTGATAAACGCCATTTTCTCTAATGTCTGCAATAAAGGAACGTAAATTTTCCTTTAAAACAAACCTTTCGCCAAGTTTTACTCCAATTTTTTCGGCAAGCCACGAATAAAATTCGTTTTCAAGATTGTTCATATTCCGTAATTCTCCTTCCATTATCTTGTAGCTTTCGTATAAACAATCTGCTACGTCTTTATTTAACTGCTCACAACGAGCAATCAATTCGTCTATGTTGCTCAAAATTCAAACCTTGCCTTTTGTGCTTCCAGCTTTGCTTCTGGAACATTATGCTCGTTTTTAAAGTTGCTCTTAACAATAATTTCGACTACTTCATAGCCATACTTTTTTGCAAGTTCGTAATACGGCTTCATTTCCCACTTACGAGTAAACGTGTTGTGTACGGCTACTTCGATAGCGTCCAACTTCATATATTCTTCCGTTTCGTGTAAACAATATTCGTGAGCAGCTTTAAGTTTACTTTGGTCATAATAATAGTCACCATATTTGTTGGTAAAGTAATCGTCAGCAGACACGTTTACTTTTGTGATAATATTAGCCAGCGTAGTCTTACCAGAGCCGCTTACACCACGAATAAGGTAAAGCACCTTCGTCATTAAATCACCTCGTCCATTTTTGCACCGTATTGTTTATGTTCTTCCGCAAGTAACTTTATGAAATTTTCTGCCTGTTGGTTTACTGTTTCTTCCATTGCCTTAAAATTATGTTCGGCTATCCTTAATTGCTCAATGATTTCTTTTTTGGTCATACGCATTAAGGTACTATCGGCTAAGGGTTTATACATTATCATCACCGCCAACATTGATTAATCGCATTATTTGTTTCTCCAAGTACGCTCAATAAAATCATTGAAACGGTATATATCCGGCATTTCAACAACATTACCAACAAATTCTTCCAGTCCGTCAATAAACATATCTACCGAATTTTTATCGGGCCTGGTTAAATCGTTGTCGGAGTTGTATTTTCTTTCTACTGCTTCACGGATATACTGAATGATACATTGATTGGTCATACTATGCTCCTATGTTAATAAAACTTCTAACTTCACCACAAACAATACGTTTTTCAAGCTGCACGTAGCTGGCTTCTTCGGGTTCACCTTCCGTAACCATTACAACGTAAACCGTAGCGTTGTCCGGGAAGTCTTTAATCAGTTCCAGTAAATCCTTCTTAGTCATTGATATATTCATTTCCTCACTTCCTAAATATTATAAGGGTCGCAATCATCACAAGACGGCTCTATATCTCCGTATTGCCAATGGCAAAGTTCGCAACAATACTGCGCTTCCCAAGGGTCACAAGAACGGTCGCAGGTATCACAAGGGCAATCTTCGTCCATATTTACACCTCTTTTACGCTCCAAATAACAAATTTCGTCTTATGATAGTAGTTTTGCGCTCTATGATTTCTTTGAAATTCATATCGACAATTCTTGACGTATGCTTCCACCAACGTAAAAGCATTACATCATCATCAAACGGAACTACTGACTGTATTTGAATACCAAAGTCACCTTTCTCGTTAGAAAAATGCTTAATAATAATTTGCCATTCTCTTTCAGTAACATCTCTGACATTGGTAAATGCTTTCTCTACCAATGCTTCTACTGACACTAACGGCTTCTTTCGCATTAATCCTCACTTCCTTTGTATTGTTTCAAACTCTCTCTCCTGTTTTTTATGTATTCTTTAACACTCCCGTTTTGTATCGGAGCAGGTCTACCCAAAGCAACAACGGGTATCATATCTTCAAAACAATGCGGCTGTATACCGGCAATAATACCTCGATATATCTCACTATCGCATTGAAAGACACCAGCAGTATGACCGCCACACAATAAATCACTTGTTTTCTTATCGTTAAGCGGTATATCGTTTAAGTCGAGTTCTATACCTTTCTTTTTGAGCAAGTCAAGCGTGTCTTGTATAATGTCCATATTTTTGAGACCAAGTACATCAACTTTAGCCAAGCCCATTTCCTCTAATTCGTGATAATCGTAAGCTGCTACTTCGTTATCGCCTTGTTTCTCGATTGCACAAAACTCTGACGGTTCTCTTGGGAAAACCAATACAGCCGAAGCGTGAACACTTGTTGACGAGATAATACCAACAAACGCTTGCGCTAACTGTAATAATTTGCGAGTTTCCGCATTTTCTTGAAGTTTAGCGATTTTCTCTTGTTCGCTTATACCTTTATCATCAACAATCTGTTTAGATAATGTACGGATAGTCGAAGGTGGTATTTTAAGGCACATTCCTGCTTTTTGTAGTGCGCTTCGAGCAGACATTGCCATAAAGGTACGAACTTGGTAAACATAGCCGTATACGTCTTTTAAGTGGTCTATAACTCGTTGCCTGTTTCTCTGTTCAACGTCACAATCAATCAATCTGTATTTCAGATTAGACTATATCTTTACCATATCTTTTGACTTAGGTAGAGTGCGCTTCCTTCGGTAACTCATTCTCCGAAGTACGATTAGTCGTTACACCCGATTTAACTTGGCACGGTATTGTCTTAAACGAAAATTATATTAAACTTAGAGGTAAATATTTAACTATTGACGATTAAGAGTTCCACCGTTAGCCGATTAAAATAATCGACACCCGTGAGTAATGCGGTTCACACTCTGCGCCTATCACCGTTTCCAGTGTAGGGGACATTGTTTTATATCTGCTGTTGTGACACGTTCCAGATTACAGAAACGAGAAAAATACAACTTGTGTTTAATCGGGTCTACTTTGGTAATATCCATTAAGTAAGCAACTAAGCTGCCGCCTACCGAGCCACGCCCAACACCAAAGCGTATACCTTGTTTTTGACCCCAACACATATACTCCCACACAATTAACATCATATTAAGATAGTTAGCTTTTTCTAACGTCTCAAATTCTTCATTCAAGCGGTCAACGTAAACTTGCCATTCTGACTTAGGTACTTTGCCGATAATCTTATCTCGCCAACCTTGACGGCAAATTTCTTTCACATATTCAAGCTGACCATTAGGCGTAGGAAAGTATGGAAAGTTATCTTCGCCAAAAGGTATCTCTACATTACATCTATCGGCAATAACCTGCGTATTACTTATACACTCGTCAACAAATTCTGCCGGTAAATAGCTTAACGCTTGTCTTACTTCATCTTCGCTGTGCAAATAGAAATCGTCAGTCTGATAATAGCCTTGCTCGTCATTATCATCTATACCGTTCCAGTACCTATGAACCCAAGCGTCCTCTTTGTTGATGTAATGAGCGTCACACGTTGCAATACACGGTACGTTTTGGTTAGAGCAGATTTCGTACAGCAGTTTGTTTAACGCTATCTGTTCTGGTATTTGATTAGTATGAATTTCAACATAGAAATCATCACCAAAGTCATTTACACAACGGTCAATCTCGTGCCATATTTCCTGTTCATTCCAGCTACCGTCCTCGTTCTGAATACCAAGCAAGCCGCCCATACAAGCAGAACCTATAATTAAACCCTCTTTATGTTCTCTTAACATTTTCCAATCAATACGTGGTTTGTAATAGAACCCTTCTTTATATGAACGTGTTGCAAGTTTCATCAAATTACGGTAGCCAGTCAAATCTTTTGCCCAAAGACAGATATGACGGTAATCGTTACGCTCTTTAATCAACACCGAGTCAGTAATATATGCTTCCAACCCGAATATAAATTTAAGACCGAGTTTTTTGCAGATTTTATAACTCGTCAGCAAAGCACTCGTAGAACCGTGGTCGGTAAGTGCATAACCAAGTTGACCCAAGTCTTTAATACGTTTAGCAATCGCTTCAACATCTGATATGCTATCTCGAATTGAGCCTTTAGACGAGTGATTATGAAGTTGCCAATACATTACACATTACCACTCGCATAAGGTGCTTGACCGCCAAAAATCTGGTCTAAAATCGTATGCGCAATACTTGCTTCGTAGCAAGGCTTGTCTTCGCCCGGATTAGTAATGACCTGCTGTTTCTTTTTACAGCCGATAAAGCTATTGCCTACGTTAAAACCTTTGTGTCTGCAATTATAGCAATTTGTACTACTCATTTTCCCACCACCTTTGTTGAGGATTTACGCCAACGTAATAAACGCAATACCCCGTATAAACGATTTCTCCGTCTCTGTCGCCAACTTTCGCATAGCAGAATGTCGGGTAATCGTCCGAAGCAGAAAATCTATCGTGTAAGCGTAAAACAGGAGCATTGCTAAATTCCATTACCTTAACTTTCACGCTTCACCTCATACGATACATATTCTTGGTTGCTAAGATATTGTTTTGCAAGATATAAGGCTTCACGAGCATTATTTGCTACAATCCAGATTGCTTCTGCCGTCTTATCTTCGTACCAAAACTTAACTTTGTATAAGTCCTTACGCATTAGCTTTCACCAACTTTATACGATAGCCACAAACCGTAGTTACCTTGGTAATACAAACAAGACAATCGTCACTGACGTTGTACTCTCTGCGAACCATAGCTTCGGCTTCTATACCACTCTTAGCAACAACAAGAACGGCTTTATTGTCTTCTGCAAGTTCTGCAAAAATCTCTGCTTGGTATAAGTTCATCTCTACACTCCTTCTTTATTACAATCCTCAAACGTAGACCAGCAAATCGGAATGTAATCTTCTTTGTCTGCCGGTATCTCACTCGAATGACGGTAACATTCCTTGTTGTCGCAGTAATCTAAGCCGTAATTCTTAGCCATTGTTTTGTTGCTACGCATACAGTAACATTTGTCACGATAGCAAAGCATATCAAGCACCTCGTCCGAACAATGACTTTACGGCTTTAGTTACAGACTGTACGCTATCAAAACGCCCTTGTAATTCGTCAATGCTAATGAGATTTTCACCACGAGCAATTACTGATAATACAAACTCATAAAACTCATTTGCTTTGTCTATGTCTCCGTAAAATAATTGCAAGCTGTTTTCATTGACAGGAACGGCATAAACCCAACCTTTGCCGCTGCCGTCTGAACAAATGTAAAACTCTTTGATAAAGAACGTACTATCAGCGTCTCTGATATACATACACTCACCCCACTTCTTCAAGCAAATCAATCGTTTTCTGAATACCGTTTATGCGTTTTTGTAAGCTGTCACGATACGCTTCAATCTCACGCTTATTGGCGGCTAAATAATAGCCACGATTACTTGCTACGAGCGGCACTCGATATGTCTCACGATATAAATTAAGTAACTGTCTTGTGCCATAGTGAGTATCGTCCTCAATAAGACCAAGTTCACGGCAAAGTTTAGCAGATGTTACAGCACGGCTTTCGCCAATATGATGTTTCATAATTTCGTGGATAACTTCAAGTTTCGTCATAGCAATTAATCCTTTCTTAGTTCGGTAAATTCATAGTCATTTTTGACTGTATTGGTACGATTTTTGCCGGAGTATCTGGCGGCATATAAAAGATTGCTTGATTAGTCGATAACGCTACTGCAAGCTGGTTTAATACGTCTTTAGCGGTAGACAGTTCTACATACTCACCAAGAGTTACAGCAACATCACCAATAGAAGCGCAAATTTTAAATACGCCTGTATGCGGTTGATTAGACTTGTCTACAAAGAAATCAAAGCAACCAAATTCCACTAATTCTCTGTCTTGCGATACGATAACCATTAATCAATCTCCAATGCTTTAAAAATTGCTTCGTGATTGTGTTTTGTTGGGTCTACGTCTTTGCCAGCTACCGACATATACAGCCACAAAGCATAATCCAGAGCCTTTTCTGCTTCACGTATTTTCTCGTCCTTTTTGCCAAAGCGAGACAGGTATTTGATTACGTCTTTAATGCAAGCACCTTGGAATTGCTCCGGTGTCAAGCAACGCTGACAATACTGAATAGGCTGTATGCCGTCAATACAGTAGTGAGAGTTGGTGTCAGTCGAGTTTGATTGACATACCATGTCAGTTTTTTGTTCAACAATTTCTCTTTGTTCTTCAAGCGTAAGAGGTTCTAATGCCAATAAGCATATATAGCCCCAAGTTCCGCTGCTCCCTGTTTCTTCTCTATCTTCTTTATTTGGATAATAAAAACCGGGGCAGGAAGAATTGTCGTCTTTGTAAAACTCTACGATTTCACCACAGTGTACATACTCATTACCACAGTCTTCATCAATCACTCTAAAAAAACGAATACCGTCTTTAAGTGCTTTTTCAAATGATGTTCTATTCATATTTCTCCTTTACTTTCGTTGATGATTGTTGATATTTTAGGCAATAAAAAAGCAGGTTATTCTAATACGATTACTCTGCGTTCTTGTCTGCCAAATTTAACTGCTTCATCTAAATCATTCATATAGATGTCAATACGATTGCCTTTAATATCGCCGCCTGTATCTTCAACTACGAATACACCCAAACCTTCAATCCAAACCTTCGTGCCAAACGGTAATACACTCGTGTCTGCGGCTATCATTCCTTCGCTTACTTTACGTCCGCTTGCTGTAATACCGTATGCTGGGTGGTCTGGTGTTTTACCTGTGCTTTCGTAGCCAGCAGTATAAGCAGTACACTCGGCGATAAAACTTTCGGCTTCCTTAACCATAACAATTTTGTGCTTGGAATTTACAAGTTCACTTCCTACAAAATTCACCTTAGCGTCTAAATGCAAATAACAAACTACGCAAAACACTAAGCACATCAAGATTGTTATTAAATTATGTTTCCCTATAATACTACCTCGCTTCCTTATATTTAATAAGCCGAACACCACGCTCACTGCTTACCATGCCTTGATTATATATTATTTATCAACATTTGTCAACCATTATCAACAAAAGAAAAGTAAAAAATTTTAACCTGTTTTTGGGCATAAAAAAAAGTGGGGAACAAATATCAGCAATTTGCCAATAAATGTTCCCCATAAAATCTCGACTTAAAATTTATAAAATACGCTTACGCCTTGCTTACTACCGTCTACACTACAATAATAAGCAGCGTCCCATGCTTTCGCATTATATCTCACGCCGCCATATAATTCACTGTCAGCATATAATATGCCAAGGTCAGCAGTACCAACTCTGCTATACTTTTCTCTGCCTAAATCATCTACAATGTCAGTCAAGTCAATTTTATGCGTTTCTTCGCTTTCAATGACAAGTTTGCCGTTTTCAAATTTATGGCTTTCAGTTACTTTGTCAGTTGGTATTTCGTATTCAGTGGAATTTACGTTTACCAATACGTGAGATTTTGTGTTAGCAGACACATCAACGTCTTCTGCGCTTTCTTTCGGTACGTATTCAACCGTAGTAGAGGTTACGGTATCTGTACTCATAGTTGTTTGATTGCTTTTAGGTACTTCTCTCGGTTTAACGTCTCCATGAAACCAATAACCACTACCGAAGCCTAAAGCAAATACCAATAGATAAGTCAGTATGCGTTTAGTGTCGATTGTAATAGTCATTACAAACCATTAGCAGCAATAACGCCAACAATTACTGCGATAACTAAACCACCAATAATAGCCATTTGAGTTTTGTTCATTGTCTCACCTTCTTTACCAACGATAATAATTCGGGTTCGTGCCACCGTTTCTTACATCAACGTGTATGAACTCACTATCTGGATAATAACCAACACCGTCAAACAAGCCACTATTGATTACCAGATTATAAAACGTCTGATAGTCGCCGTCTACATAAATATCGGCAGCAGTACCTAAGACGTGTTGACTATTTGAAACGCCGCCCACTTCTGCGTTATGATACGGACAGCGATAACCACAACTTACATAAATCGGTAAGCCATACATTGCTCGAAGTTGGTCTAATCTATCAAGCAATACCTGTGACATACCATTAGGCGGCAGTTCGCCACAATGTTTACAAGCAAACTCATTCATTCCAAAATATTTCACTACGCAACACTCGCTTTCTCGTCTGGTATTCCGTTATTGTTTTTGTCTGTAAATTGTATCTTTGCTTGTTCGATTTTAGTTTCTTTATAACCTTCTGCTACAAATTTGACAGCCGCTAAAGTAGACGGTGCTACCAATCTGTCCATGCCTTGCAGTAATACCTGTAAATTTGCTTTACCGGAAACATACCAGTCACAAAACCAAGCTACTAAAAATACAACAAAAACTAACACGAAAAACCAACAAATTACGTTAATCATATAGTTATTTGCTACCGTAAAATCTGTTATCTTATTAACAAAATATTTCCAACCGTCAAGTAAGTAATCCGTTATCTTCTTCATTGCCGCTCTCCAATCATAGACGGGTGGTTAGGTAATTCGTCTAACTTTTCAATTTCCATTGTACGAGTACCGTTACCACCTATACCAGTATAAACTTCGTACATTCGGTGTAATTGTTGCAATTTATCGTGCGGAATATAGCCAACTTCGATATAATAAGAATATGAATTATCAATAGACTTTCCAAGTATCTCGATTAAAGCTAATTTCATAGCTTCTATTTCTTGTTTGTTTCGTTGACATTCCAATAGTCTTTCTTCTTTGTCTGCTTTCCAGTCTTTAATAAAATTAAGCAAAATAGCTGATAATACAGAGATTGCTATTCCTATTGCTATTTGTAAAACTGTCTCAACCGTAATTACCACCTACTTGCTGTAAAGTTTAAAAAATGTTAAAATAACTAAAAATGTTTTGTAATAAAAGGAGTTTTAAAATGGCTATCTATACAGAAAAATACGGTTATATCTCTTACGAATGTGAAGACTTAATCGCAGAAGTCAACGAAGATATAGATATTTTTGGTTTGTACACAATGGCTTATGCAGTATATAAACATCTACCAAAATATGATGTAAATGTCATTACCAGTTATATGATATGCGAGAGACCAGATGATGAACCAGCTACTAAACAAAGTTTAGGTCGCCGTGATGTTTCATCACAAGAAGAACGTGAACAAATACGCAAATTTAAAGCCAGCTTACAACCTAACGAAAAGATGATAACAATGTCTCTTTTTGACCTGCTAAACGCACTAAACATACAAAATTCTTTGTTTGAAGATAGTATAGAGCAAACAAAATAGACATTACTATTAATGTAAGCTATAATATAAGTAACGCCTTTGTGTTTTTAACATATTTGTGCGTTTGTGTTTTTGTGTTTGTTTGTTTTGCTTTGGATTGTATTGTGCGTTGAGTTTTCTCCTTTACGCAAAGACCCCGGAATAAATCCGGGGCTTTTTTATTTTACAATTTAATTTCTTTTACCAGTTCGCCATTGTGATAAACGTAGGTAACTTCTGCGTCTACATCAATGAAGCACTCCCAAGTTCCGGTTTTTAATTCCTGCTTGTTGTAACAAGTCGGATTATGACTTACCCAAACAGCGTGAGCGTTATCATAACCTTCGTCAATGATTACTAATTCATTCTCTGCGCTGATAGCGTCAGTATCGGGAACATACTCATTAGCATTTGCTACCGGATTAAACATCAAAGAAACACCCAAAACTAAAGCTGCGAATAATTTTTTCATTACACATCATTCTCCTTTTCATTTTCCCAAACAATACTCATAATTTCTCCAATATCATTAGTGGAGTATATTTTTTCTCTATATAACCTTGCTTGTTCGTGCAAGCTATTGCTATACACAGCAAGGGTAATAGGTATTGAGATAGCGTCCTCGTATGTTAAAAGCAAAACGCTATTATCCTGCATTGTCCATTCAATAGTAAAACTTTCGCCAGTCTGCTTCGCCGCTTCTACCATAGTGTTGATTTTAATAACACTACGAGCGTCACTGTCCAATATCTTATCTTTGAAAGGACACCCACTTTCTTCTAATTTATCTCGAGTAGACTTAATTTCATTCCACTTTTTATTTCTTGCATATTCAAGTAACTCTGTCTGATTTTCTACCAATGCTTGTGCTTTTGCTCTAAACATAATCGGAACGTCAGCGACTTGTATTTCACCTGCAAGTATTTTTATCGCATACTCAAATTCCATAACAACACCCCTAAAAATTAATCTTGCTTTCAAGTTCTTCGTAAGTAACATTGTATTTTGCCATTAGCTTGTAGAAATGTTTGTGCATTACTTTGGCTATGTAGCACTCATTTTCGGTTATATTAGCTACACAAGTATTATGACAACTTCCCCATTGAGAGCAGTTTTTACATCTCTCTGGAATATAGCTTTCAACTAAATTCCAATCAACGCCAGTATAAATATTACCTACTTTAATATCACCATACGGACAGAGCAAAAAGTCACCAGAAATAGTAAGAGAAATATTATTAGGGTTTAAACATTTTATTCCTTGATAGTTTTTCCACCTAATCCATTTATTAAAACTATTTCCAATTACAGGATAATAATTCCATACTCTATGGCTATTTATATAGTCTTGAAATTCACATTCCAACTTTATTGCTAAAGCATTGCAATAATCAAATATATAGCTTGCCCTTAATTCGATTGAAGCATTTGCGGTTTGGTGATAAAAATTAAACCAAAAATACTGGCTTTCTTTATGTGCGAGATTGTACTTTGAACGAAGATTTAATACATCTTGTGACAGACTAAAAATATTAGCATTGTTTTCGTATAAAATTGCTAAATCATTATTGTCTATTTTTGATATTAAATCATAACGAACAGGCAATGAATTATCTCTTAAACTATTTTCGCCGTTATACGAAACAATTATTTTAAAATTCCAAGAATTAAAAAAAGATACCATAGTTTCATTTAATAGCGTAGCATTAGTTACTAATTTATATGAAACGGTATCTTTTAATTCTCTCGTTATTTTCTTTATAATATCAAAATACAATAATGGTTCTCCACCACTAAAAAATATATCTGTGAAATTATTGTCTCGAATATATTTAATTATGTCTTTGTTATAAACAAAATTCAAATTACAACAATGACACCCATAACATTTAAGATTACAGCTATTCCCCAGACGTATTACTGCTGTTTTCTTTTCCGTGCAAAGCAATATAATATTCCTCTTGCATTTTTCTAAAATTGGCTTTATTCTCGTTAAATTCCTTACTTATATCTTCGACAGGCTTCATATCCAACACAGAATACTTATCAGCTTGTTTTAATACATCATACATTGTATTGTTTTTATCTATAACTTCCAACAATGCTCTGGTCAATACATCTACTTGGGCTTCAAGATAAGACACAGATTTATATACGTCCGTTGTATTCAATAACGTAGCTTTTTTTCTAATTAAAGCGTATTTGTTTGCAAACCACTCACTGTTATCTACAAATGCACCAAGTACAGTTTTTGTATTGTCCATTTCTACATTATAAAAACCTTCTATTTCGTGATACGGTTTTAATAACGCAATAATAATATCTCCATTAGGGTCAAATAAAATGCGGAACATTGTTTCGTGAGAGTGTTGAGTACGAGTTTTAAAAAACATATTGTCAATTATATCAAGTACGTTATATTGTAAAAAATCAAAGCCATAAGTAAACCTACCGCAGTCTACTTGAATAAAATTCCCGATATTATCTACTTTATTATACGTAAAAGTTTTTTCGTGCCATTCGTCTCTAAATTTGTAGTTTACATATACAGATAATTCTGTGTCATTGTTTGTAATTTTATATTTTACATAATCTTCAACAGTTTCTACTTCTTCTTCCGGTAAAATATTTGAGTTTTCATCACCGCTTAAATCATTTACTAATTCTTGAAGTTCAGCGTTTTGTTGCTTCTCTTGGTTAGTAATTTTGTTGCTACTCTCTTTATAACGTAAAATTTTAATCAATTCTTACACCTCAAAATCTACTGGCTCGCTATAATTATTTAAGTTTTTAGCTAAATCTATACAAGTCTGATAAAATAATTTGTATGCTTGGCACATATATTTCCCATTGTTAGTGTTTAAGCCTAACGGACAAGAGCCTTTACATAAACGCAAAAATTCACAATCGCAACAAACAGGATTAAATCGCTCTCTAACCCACATCTGATATTTCTTTTCTCCATTAATTCTATCTTCCGAGACATTAGAAACAATGTCGTTGCAATTATGGCAACCATATATATTTCCAATTAAATCCATGCTTAAAGAACGATAATACCTATTGCAATTAGGAATAAAATTAAAAGTTTCGGTGTCTGATAGCGAGCATATTCTCTCCAATGTAGGAACGAATAATTTTGTATAATTGCTAATCCTACCTTCTATAATATCTCTATATGCAACTAAACCCGCTATTTTAAGAGAATTACGATATTTATTCAAATCAAACGAATAAAGATTTTTTGGCATATCCCAAGTTACATTTAAAAATTCACACGCTATATAAATATCACCAAATTTTGCCTTGCAATTCTCGAATAATGACATATAGTCGCAATTATAAGCAGATATTACACTATCTATTGCTCTTAACTTTAACGAATTAAAAAGTTCTAAAAACCCTTCTTTTTCTGTAATATCAATACCACGTGTAATTTTCGTGTTTATACCGTCATAAGATAAACTTATACCGATTTTATGCAAGTTGAAGTAATCTACAATTTCCTGCGTTAATAAACTACCGTTAGATACAGTCCAATAACTAACAGTATCTTTAAATTCAGAAACTAATTCTTGTATTAATTTAAAATACAGCAAAGGTTCTCCACCCCAAAAAACAAGGCGTAATTTTGGCTCACATTCTGGTCTGATACGAATTAAATGCCAAATATATTCTCTTGCTCGTCTTGACAAATGCAAGCTATCAATGTTTTCTTTCATTTCGCATTGAATACAATACTTACAACGAAAATTACATTGCTGACCAAGCATTAAAT
>OMCQ01000625.1_pt1 | contig 18897 bp, 13 predicted proteins | sample 1673761 | NCBI WGS metagenome assembly OMCQ01 (sample SAMEA103958126, study PRJEB25191) | human gut metagenome | reverse complement strand
CAGGGCACCCCAATAAATATATAATTGTAAGGCTTTCAGCCTAACTGCAAAATTCTCATTTAACCGATAAATTCCCATTTAACCGCTAAATTTCCATTTATTATAGGCTGACAGGTTCGTGCTTCAAACCAAATACATCGGCTACAGCTTTATAAACGATTTTTCCTTCTACAATATTCAGTCCGAGAGCCAATGCCGGATTATCTTTGCAGGCTTTTTTCCATCCCTTATTTGCTAAAGCGATCACGTAGGGGAGGGTAGCATTAGTCAGTGCAAGAGTGGAAGTATAAGGTACGGCTCCCGGGATATTAGCTACTGCATAATGAACGATTCCGTCTACAATATAGGTCGGTGCACTGTGGGTGGTTGGGTGAGAAGTCTCGAAGCATCCTCCCTGGTCAATTGCTACATCTACTAATACTGTGCCGGGTTGCATCATCGAAAGCATCTCTTTAGTAATCAGATGTGGTGCTTTATCGCCGGGAATCAATACGGAACCGACAACTAAATCAACATCCGGCAATTCTTTTCTGATTCTTAGTTCGGATGCATACAATGTCTTTACATTCTTAGGAAGTGTTTCACTCAAATAGCGCAAACGTGCCAGATTTATATCTGTGATAGTGACGTCTGCCCCCATTCCCGCAGCCATTTGCGCAGCATTGCTACCTACGATTCCGCCACCTAAAATTAATACTTTAGCCGGTTTAACACCTGGTACACCTCCCAAAAGAATACCTTTTCCACCTTGCGGCTTTTCCAAGAAACGGGCACCTTCCTGAATAGACATACGTCCGGCAACTTCGCTCATCGGAATTAATAAAGGTAGTGTATGGTCTGCTTCTTCTACAGTTTCGTAAGCCAGGCATATTGATTTGTTGGAGAGCATGGCAAGGGTTAACTCCCTGTCGGAAGCAAAATGGAAATAAGTGAATAGTAACTGTCCTTTTCTTATTAAGTTATATTCAGTGATTATCGGCTCTTTCACCTTTACGATCATCTCGGCAGTAGCGTAAATATCTTCTATTGTTGGCAGGATATGTGCGCCGACAGCTTGATATGCTTCATCCGGAAAACCGCTATTTATTCCCGCTGTATGTTGGATAAATACCCGATGCCCTTGTTTTACCACTTCAGCCACTCCCGAAGGTGTCATGCCTACACGGTTCTCATTGTTTTTGATTTCCTTTGGTACTCCGATAATCATAATGTTGCGTATTAAAGATTTAACATGTTCGAAAGTACGAAAAATCCCCTTACGTTGTTGTTCGTAAGGGGATGTTTTAGAACAGAATGTCTTCGCGTGTTGAGATGAATAAATGCGTAGAGTGGTTGTTTTATAGACATTCACTGCCCTGCTTGTTGATTTTCATGCTTTTTCCATAGAGACCCACTCGAGCTATGTTGTTATAAAAGGGTTCTGCAATATCGTACTTAAAAGGAAGTACTTCTTCATTATCTTTGTTTATGTATCCCCACTTGGACGACTGGCTTTCAATGCAAACGGCAGCTAATCCTTCAGAAAAAGAGCATCCATTATCATATTCCAGCGGAATGACAACTTCTCCTTTCTTATTAATGAATCCAACTTTGTTGTGTAGTGAGACGAGGGCTAATCCTTCCGCGAATTGCTCTATTTGATTGTAAGTCGGTGGAAGAATGTAGTTTCCTTGTCTGTCAATCAGTCCCCATAATCCATCCTGACATACTCGTGCACATTCTTGCTCAAACGAGTGAGCGGCTGCGTATTTAAACGGAATCCGTATTTGTCCGGTATGGTCGATGAATCCGTATTGAGAATTGAGTACTACCATCCCTAATCCTTCTTTAAACGAGAAAGCCCGTTCATACATTAGAGGAATGACAATGTCATATTCTTTATTAATGTATCCCCATTGGATTTTTCCTTTAACCGGTGCCAATCCTTCAGAGAAACGGCCAATGGCCGAGAAGCGCTTTTTCTTATTAGCTACCCCATAAGCTAAAAAAGAAGCGAAGAACTTTGTAATAGTGCTGCTCATTTTCTTTATTGTTTGTGTGGTAAGCGTCCGGATACCATATATATACAAGAGAAGCGTGGACGTCGTTAGTTCATTCTATTCAAGGCTCTGGTAAACCTATTGGGAAATGAACAACAGAGTCCACGCCCTTGCATATAACAAAGACGTGAACGCTTAGTTGCCATTATCTCCCCAATTAAAGAATTTACCAGATTCTGAATAGAGATAATATTCTAAACGCTTCTACGTTATTAATCGTAATAAGTCGCTACAAAGATATGGATTTTCTGTTAATCGGCAATTCTTTTGGGGATAAAGATTTAGCGATGGACGAGATGTGTAGATAAAATATAAAGTAGTTAGTGGACAGAATAAAAAAACTCCCCTTACGCTTTTGGTAAAGAGAGTTTTTATAGTTTGTTATTTAGTGATATCTATGAGAGTATAGATGGTAATATGTTATTAGTTTAATAATCCAGGATTGGCATCAATTGCATCTTGTGGAATACGCAATGTATAGCGGGAATCATCTTGTACAAGTGTGTAGGTCACATCTTCTATTTCTTTTTTGATTTCTGGTCGAGTAGTTCGGCGTAAATCAAACCAGCGATGTCCTTCAAAAGCAAGCTCACGAGCGCGTTCTTTCAGAATTTCTGTGATTAGCTTTTCTTGGCTCATCGCATTTATTTCATTCTTCTTTTGTTCATAACCTTCTGGTGTATAACGATTCTCTACTAACTTTAGAAGTCGTGAACGTGCTTCAGGCAATTTGTTTAAATGTGCAGCAGCTTCTGCTGAATTTAAATAAAACTCTCCAGTGCGGAAAGTACATTTGAATCTAGATTCACCACTTTTGATAGAAGTATAATCTCCATTTTTATTTGCTTGATAGTACTTGTTTGGGCGTAGATCTTTTCCTTCCTCATATTCTTGTAAAAATGCAGGGTATAGTAAGAGTGATCCGGCATAATCGCTATTCGGGAAAATTTCATAGGCAGTGATCATTTCTACAGATGTAAATTCATTAGGAAGTTTGTCTCCTTCATCGTTTAGGTTCACTAATGTTGATTTTCCGGCTAGTACACGTTCCGAAGATTCATAAGATTTGCCCCATTCACCCATGTATAAATATACCCGTGATTCCATAGCATCTACTGACAATGTTGAGAAACGGTATGAATATTGAACTTCCCATTCTTTTTTATTAATCAGTTTCCTTGCTGTTTCTATATCAGACAATATGGAGGTATATATTTCTTTTACAGTGTTTCGTGATGGTATTTCTTCTAAATCAGTATTGAGTTTGAGAGGAACTGCTTTGGTTTCTAATGCTCCGGCAGCTGTATAAGGTTGTCCATAAAGGTTGACCAATATAAAGTGCATATATGCTCTCATGAGGTAAGCTTCTCCAACTAATTGATTAATATCTTCTTGGCTTCCTTCTGATATTTCATCCTTTTTATCGATGATTGCGTTGGCATAATAGATATTGGTATAATAGGCCGCCCATCCAAATTGTCTCGTACTTGCATTCGGATTAACATCATTCCATTTTTCAACATCTCCTAAAGAATTTTTGGAAGTGGCATCAGACTGTAATATGGTTGCGATATCTGTTCTGATTTCGCATATTCCTCTGTCATTGAGTGCTGTATTGTAAGCTGTTGTGAATAAAGCTCTGTATTCAGCTAGCGTATTGGGAATTACTTGGCCTACTGGCTGTATGTCCAAATAACTATCACAAGAAGATAATAACAGGCTTCCTATTAATGTGAATATATAATATATTCTGTTAGTGTAGTAGGGATTACTTGTCCTACAGGTTGAATATCCAGGTAGCTGTCACATGAAGATAGCAGGATGCTTCCTATGACAACCATTATGAAATATATTTTTTTGATCATATATATTTTTCTTGTTTAAAAGTTAAGACTTAGATTGAAGGTAATGGATTTGGGAACTGGGGTAGAGTATAGGTTGCCCATTGACTCCGGATCCATATAATTATCATAATTAGAGCTGATAACGAATAGGTTACGAGCCTCTAATCCTACAGTTGCTCCGCCGATACTTAGTTTATGCAGCCATTCGGATGGCACCCGATAAGCAAGACGAATATTTTGTAAGCGTACAAAGCTTAGTTTTTTTACCCAGATGTCCAGTGATCTGTAAATGTCATTTCGAGTACTGAACAAGTAGTAGTCAGCCGGATTGTAGTTATACGTTGCTAATGCAGGGAATTTTCCTGTTTTATTTTCTGGTGTCCATCTATCCAGTATGTCTCTATTCATATTGCGTCCTGGATCTAAGTCAGACACATTATAACTTGGAGTAGTTTTTACGTGTGCTCCAAAATTATAAGAAAAATTCAGGTTCAGTTCCCAATTGCGGTAATTGAACGTATTTAGAAAACCGCCCGTATAGGGAGCGTCTGACGTTCCGACATAGCTGTAGAAATCTCTTTGTTCTTCGCTATTCGGTCCTATTTGGTAAGTGCCAAGCCCGTCTTCATTTGATGTCATTCTAAATAATTCTTCCACAGTGACAGCTTTGCCCTCTTTATTCTCAAGATAGATTTGCCCTGTATCAGGATTTATACCTTTTGTTTTTAGGGCAAAGATTGCACCTACAGGATATCCTTCCAGACTAGGAGTCACTTGGCTTTTATCTGTAAGTACTTTTAGTACTTTATTTTGATTATATGCGAAGTTGAAAGTAGTGTACCAAGAGAAGTTTTTAGTGGTGATATTACGTGTCTGCAGATTTACTTCTACACCTTTATTTTCCATACTAGCCCAGTTTATAGACATATTAGTGAATCCATTTTCCAAAGCTAATGCTTTAGAACCAATTAAGTCTGTTCCTTTTCTATAGTAGTAATCTACACTAAGATTAATGGCTTGATTGAGTACGGAAAAATCCATTCCTAAATTGTAAGATGCTGTTTTTTCCCAGCGTAATTTACTGTTGGGAGCACTATTGATAATAATATTTTCTTCACTGTAGCCAGGTAAAATATTCACATTATCATATTTCCCGACTAGGAATGGAGAGGTTCCCTTATCAATATTTCCTTGTAAACCATAAGAAAGGCGAAGAGCTAAATTATCAATCCATTTGTATTGTCTAATGAACGATTCATTAGATAAACGCCACAAACCGCTTACCGAATAGATTGGTAAGAAACGGTATTTCTTATCTACTCCGAATAAATCAGAACCATCCATGCGCACACTTCCTCCCAATGTATAACGATTCATTAAAGTATATGAACCATTGGCAAAGAAAGAAGCAAAAGCGTTTTCCTTGTACGATTTAGTTTTTAGATTCCAATCATTGGCTTGTGCTTCATCTTTAAATATGAGATTCTGGAATGTTAGTTTCTTGGGATCATATCCGTATCCGGTTGAGGCTTGGTTGTCTACCCAGTTTTTGCGAATTTCCGAACCAGCCATTATTTGTATGTCATGTATATCCCCAAATGTGTTTTTGTATTCTCCTTGTATTTTCCATGTGAGTTGTGAGGTTGTACTATTAGTTGTTTTAAGCATGCCTCCTTCTGGTATAAGATAGGTTTGTACACCATTTTTCCAATATTTATTGGTTTCACGTATATTCCTAATATTATATGAATTTATCCCGGCATATTCTTCTTGCGACAATTGATCCCATTGCACACCAATCTGTGAATAAACTTTCCACTGATCGTTAAAACGTAGCTGAACATCAAAGATAGAATTGATGGCTGTGGTGACAGATTCTTTATTGGTGTTTGCTCGTTCTTCGAATATATTAAAGCCTTGCTTTTCATCTGTTTCACTACTTCTGACTACGTCGTAATCGTAAAGGTAGTTTCCTTGTTCGTCAAACGGAGCAAAGTAAGGGTTGGCGATACGTGAATAATATATAGGGTTAATAAGTCCGTAAGTATCAGTCATAAATGTGTTATTCTTGCGTCTGTTGGCAAAAATAGACATTCCAATTTTTAATATTTTGTTGATTTGGTAAGACGTTTTACTGGTCAGATTAAAACGGCTCATGCTTACACCTGGTACATTTCCGTTTTCTTTGACATAACCAAGTGAGTTGTAATAAGTAACCTTTTCGCTACCACCGGAAATGCTAAAGTTATATTCTTGCGTGAAAGCATCTCTGAATAATATATCATTCCAGTCCGTATTGATTGTTTTCAGTTTGTTTATAGCATTTTGGGCTTCAGGTGTCAGTCCGTTCCACCCCTGTTCTTTATAGATGTCTATTAAGTTATATTGTTTCATGATAGCAGCAACTTTTCCTTTTTCAGGAAATACCGGTATCGGATCTGTTAATCCCCATAATATGTCAAACCGTGCTTCTTTTAATAATTGAAGTTCCAAATCGACTTTCTCTTCCGAGTTTAGTAAGTTGAGCCGTGAAGTATTGAGATTTGGAGTATAAGTCAATTTAGTATTGAAGTTAATAACAGGTTTTCCGGTTTTTCCTCTTTTGGTTGTTACCACAATTACACCATTTGCAGCACGTGCACCATAAATGGCAGTAGCAGCTGCATCTTTTAATATCGTAATGCTTTCAATGTCGTTTGGGCTCAAACCTGCGATAGAAGATTGTGACATATTTACAATGTCATTATCGTTATCTTTGTTAATCTCTGGAATATCTGTCCCCTCCAAAGGTATTCCATCCAATACCCATAATGGGTCTTGTGTTCCATTTAATGAAGCCGTACCACGAATACGAATACGTGCTGGAGCTCCCGGTGCACCAGAAGTTGTCGTAACAGCTACACCGGCGATTTGTCCTGCTAACGCCTGATCGATACTTTTTGCAGCACCTACCATTCCATCTGTAACATCTACTTTGGCAATGGCAGCAGTCAGTTTACGACGTTCCAGTTCTTGATAACCAGTTACTACTACGTCTCCTAATGTGTGTGATGAAGCTTGAAGTACAATACGATAAGTATCTTTTCCTGCTTGCAAAACGATGTCTTGTTCTTCAAATCCTATATAACTACAATGTAACCTAGTCACCTTTTCCGGAATGGAAATGGAGAATTTACCATCCATATCAGTGATAGTACCTAGAGAAGTCTGTGATGCTCCGGCCTTTTTCAAGTCATCTGCGTTAACATATACGGAAGCACCGATCAGAGGTTCATTATCTTCACCGGATATAACGACTCCGGTGATTGTACGATTAGCAGCGCTGGCAAAGGCCAGCGCATTTGCAAAGAGGCATATAAGAATGCACAAGTATTTTTTTCTCATTAATGTAGATAGTTAAAGTAATAAGTGGTTTTATTTGATTCCTAAAGCAGTATTAATACGTAGAATCATGTCCTCATAATGATAGCGTGCAGCAGTATCGGAAGTTCCGAGACGGTTCTGCAACAACTTCTTAATACGTAATAATTCACCGCGTTTCACAGAGATAGCATCTGAAATACGGTTGAGCTGGCTGCCATAGAAATTGAGCACACGTGGAGCACCCATCCGGTCTTCCTGACGAAGTGCACGTTGTTCGGCAGCGTAACAGCTACAGAAAGGAGTAGCGTGGTCAAGCAAGAAATGTTCGTTGGCGATCTTCTTGCTGATTTTAACGGCTTCCGGTTCTGCAGCGGCTGTAAGTAATGCATCAAGGAAGTTTTTCTGCAAAGAACGTTCCATAACATTAGGGATACCACCGCGTTCGGTAACACCGAAAATGTTCTTATGAAGTCCGTCCATAAGCTCCACTACTGTAAAGGCCTTCTTTCCGTTGACAGATTCATTCTCTATCATACGCATCAAACGAGTATTGCCAAGTAAATCCCAAAGGATATAGGCTTGGGCGTTCTTTAAGATTTGTGTAGGAGCATTCTCCTGTTTTCCGATGGGAGTATTGCGAAGTAGATAAGTATATTGCCCCACTTCCGTGTCAAACAGCCATTTAGGGTATGTCAAAACTTCATCCATCAGAAATTTCAGTGAAGCTTGTTGTTTCTCTTTCTCTACGAATGTATAAGTTTTAACGCCGTCTCCTACAATTGTATTTTCAATGTAGATACCGCCAATATTGGCAAGGACATGATATAAATAGTTGTTCCATTGGTTGATTACAGCGTAGTAGAGGCGAGATGCTTCTTCATAAGTTTGTCCCTTCTCACCGGTAGTAGTCCATTGAAGAATTTGTGGAACGATACGTTTCAGATTCTCAATACCAAGTAAAGAAGAGCGAACCGGATCATCACCTAAATCTTCGTTCTGTGCACGTGGATCTACCGCATCGCGGACATCCTGTGCTTCACTATATTTATAAAGCCGATCAGTATGTTTGCTCAAGAAATCGAATAAAATATCTTTTTCTTCTTCCGGAGTACTCTTTCCGTACCAACGATATCCATATTCGATAGCGAACATATCGTATGGACCGATATGCGGAGAAAGAACTTTCACGCCATCTCCAGGCTGTGCGATATAATTGAATCGTGCATAATCCATGATAGATGAAGCGGTAGAGTTCATTCTGGAAGTGAATGCTTCGGAACGTAATGAATCTGTCGGGAAAGCCCATGAACCCATCATATTGTGGCGGAGTCCCAGAGAGTGGCCTACCTCATGACAGGCGACGAATCGAATGGCATCTCCCATCAAAGCATCAGGCAATTGTACATTACGTGCTTCCGGACACACTGTTCCGGTCTGGACAGTAATCCATTCACGTACCATAGAAAGCACATTGTGCCACCACATAATATCAGCTTCCAGGATTTCTCCGGAACGGGGATCTAATAGAGAAGGTCCCATTGCATTTTTCTTTTCTGAAGCAGCATAAGTCAGTACGGAGTAGTTGACATCATCCATGTCTACATGCATACTGTCCGTGATTTCTTTGGCGATAATCGCATTCTTGAAGCCAGCCTTTTCAAAGGCAATCTGCCAGTCCTCGATACCTTTCTTAATGTACGAACGCCATTGGTAAGGAGTTGAATTGTCAATGTAGAAGACAATCGGTTTGGCAGGTTCCACCATCTGACCTTTTAGATAAGCCTCCCGATCTTCCGGTTTGGGTTCCATACGCCAGCGGGTGATATACTGTGTCTTATCCGTACGCTGCTGCGCATCACTAAAACTTAATAACGGATTCGTGAAATAACCGACCTTCTGATTGTCGAATCGTCCCATCATCGGCTTTTCGGGTAATAAGAGAATAGAAGAACTAACTTCCACCGTTACATAAACAGTAGTAGTACCTTCCGTTACCCGGGTAGTCAACTCGGAAGTTGCCACGACATTGTTTGAAAAGGATTTGATGGATAGAATACGTGATAAATTCTTGATAGCCGAAGTACCCAGATTAATATTGGTAAATACGTTATTGATACTGGTTTCCGTACCATCATAAATATCATTCACCTTGATTACTAATGCCGTAGAATCTGCATTGACTGCTTCGATCTTGAATGCGGCAATCAGCGGAGAGATAAAATTATCCTTTACCGAACGGAAGATAGCGTCCGTTTGGGGGGCCAGAGGTAATGGGCGTTGTTGGCGTAACATTAGTTTGCCCGTCGCTTTGTCCCATTCCATGCAAACCATCTGGTTTTCATAGTTTACTCCGCGGTTTACACCCGCATCATTAAGTTCGGCAGGAACTCGTTGCAGCTTATTGACAACTAATAAGTCACGTCCCAAAAGTGAGGTGGGAATTTCAAAATAATAATCATTCTTCTTTTGATGTACAGCAAACATCCCTTTGGTCGTTTTACTGTCTTCCACTAATTTCTCGTAGTCGCTTTTACTCTTCTCTTCTTTCTCTTCTGGTTTTTTCTTTTTCTTTTTAAACCAACTCAGATTTTCTGTAGCGGGGGTAGTTGCAAATGCCGAGAGCGCTTCTCCACTCAGCAATATACATGCAATGACCGCTGCCATTACTTTTACATACATTCTCATTGAGTTTCTAACTTTTAATTATAATTAAAAAACGGCTACAAAAGTACTAATATAAATAACATAATGACTACTAATTTGCAATGAATATAACATTAAAAAGAAATATTAACTAGTATCTACGGTCATCATTCTCCTCGGATATTTCATAGTTTAGTGGGAATAGTGTACATTTGCGGGAGTAAAAAAGTGAACGGAATGATGAGACGATATATCACTGCTTTGATGCTGGCTTGCTGCATCGGAGGGTATGGACAAGAGAAGAAGCAAGTAACCTTTGTACCTCCTTTTGACTTTCCTCTTACATTGAGTGGGAACTTTGGAGAAATCCGCTCCAATCACTTCCACGGCGGACTGGATTTTAAGACAGGCGGAGTTATCGGTAAACCCGTTCGTGCTCTCGCTGATGGCTATATTTCGCGTATTCGCGTCACGAATGGTTCGGGATATGTACTTGATGTCTGTTATCACAATGGCTATTCAACGATCAACCGCCATTTGAGTGGTTTTGTTTCTCCCATTGCCGAAAGGGTGGAGAAACTTCAATATGAAGAAGAAAGCTGGGAAGTAGAGATTGTTCCCGAACCGGGAGAATATCCGGTGAAAGGAGGTCAGCAGATCGCATGGAGCGGAAATACCGGATATTCGTTCGGTCCGCATCTTCACCTGGATGTATTTGAAACGGAATCGGGAGATTATATTGACCCTATGCCTTTCTTTCAATCGAAAATAAAAGATACGCGTGCTCCGAAAGCGGATGGCATTCTATTTTTTCCGCAACTGGGTAAAGGAGTAGTGGATGGAAAGCAAGAGAATAAAACCATCCTTCCCAATAGTGAGCGTCCGGTGGAAGCATGGGGAGTGATAGGTGTGGGGATCAAAGCATACGATTACATGGATGGAGTGAATAACCATTATGGAGTTTATTCAGTTGTGCTTACGGTAGATGGAAATGAAATATTTCGTAGCACCGTAGATCGTTTCTCGCAGGAAGAGAACCGGATGATTAATTCCTGGACTTACGGGCAATATATGAAATCTTTCATTGATCCGGGCAACACTTTGCGTCTGCTAAAAGCATCGAATGATAACCGTGGCTTGGTGACAATTGATGAGGAACGGGACTATCAGTTCTTATATACATTAAAAGATGCTTTCGGAAACACTTCCAAATATAGTTTCACCGTACGGGGTCGGAAACAGCCGATTGAACCGTTGAATCATCGGGAGAAATATTATTTTACCTGGAATAAGACTAATTATCTGCAAGAACCGGGATTGAACCTGGTTGTTCCGAAAGGAATGTTGTATGATGATGTTCCCCTCAATTATCAGGTGAAGGCGGATAGTGGTGCCGTTGCTTTTACTTATCAGCTGAATGATAAGGCGGTTCCGCTGCATGCAGCTTGTGAACTGTGTATCGGGTTGCGTAGAAAACCAATTGCCGATACGACGAAATATTATGTGGCCCGCATAACTCCCAAAGGAGGAAAGTACAGCGTAGGCGGAAAGTATGAAGACGGATACATGAAAGCATCTATCCGGGAGTTGGGAACTTACACTGTTGCCATCGATACCATCCCGCCGGAGATTATCCCTGTCAACAAGAATCAGTGGGGAAGAAACGGAAAAATTGTCTATCGTTTGAAAGATCAGGGCGCGGGAATTGCTTCCTATCGTGGAACGATTGACGGAAAGTATGCGCTTTTCGGACGTCCCAATATTGTGAAATCATACTGGGAATGTACGTTGGACCCCAAACGCGTAAAGAAGGGAGGCAAGCATACTGTTGAATTTACAGTGACCGACTATTGTGGGAATGAAACAGTGGCCCGTGAAAGCTTTATTTGGTAAATTATTAAAAGTGAATCATATATTTATTATGAAGAGAAGAATTATTCTTTGTGCCGCCGTATTGATGGCGGCTGTGGCGAACACCTTCGCCTGCACCAACCTGATTGTCGGAAAAAATGCGTCTGCCGATGGCTCGACGATTGTTTCCTATTCTGCCGACTCGTACGGCTTATTCGGAGAACTTTATCATTATCCGGCTGCTACCTATCCAAAAGGTACGATGCTGAAAGTTTATGAATGGGATACCGGCAAGTATCTGGGAGAAATAGAGCAGGCACGCCAGACTTACAATGTAGTCGGTAATATGAATGAATATCAGGTTACCATTGGTGAGACAACTTTCGGCGGACGTCCGGAATTGGCCGATTCTACAGGGATTATCGATTACGGAAGTCTGATTTATATCGGTTTGCAACGTTCGCGCACTGCCCGTGAAGCTATTAAGATCATGACCGACTTAGTGCAGCAATACGGCTACTATAGCGAAGGAGAATCCTTTACTATTGCCGATCCGAACGAAATATGGATTATGGAAATGATTGGTAAAGGTCCCGGCATCCGTGGAGCAGTTTGGGTAGCTGTACGTGTGCCCGATGATTGTATTTCGGCCCATGCCAACCAGTCACGTATCCACCAGTTTGATATGAACGACAAGGAAAACTGTATGTACTCTCCGGATGTCGTTTCTTTTGCCCGTGAGAAGGGATATTTTAATGGAGTAAACAAAGACTTTAGTTTCTCATTAGCCTATGCGCCTCTTGATTTTGGTGCCCGTCGTTTCTGTGAGGCTCGTGTGTGGAGCTATTTTAATAAGTTTACGGATAACGGAAAAGATTATCTTCCTTACATTGAGGGAAAGACCAATACGCCGATGCCTCTTTTTGTGAAACCGAAACATAAGTTATCCGTGCAAGATGTGAAAGATATGATGCGCGACCATTATGAAGGAACGCCCCTTGACATCTCCAATGATTTTGGAGCCGGACCTTATAAGACACCTTACCGTCTTTCTCCTCTGAACTTCAAGGTAGATGGCCAGGAATATTTCAACGAACGTCCGATTTCCACTCAACAAAGCGGGTTTGTATTTGTTGCACAAATGCGGGCTCATAAGCCGGACCCGATAGGCGGTGTACTTTGGTTTGGTGTGGATGATGCGAACATGGCTGTATTTACCCCGGTTTATTGTTGTGCTACTAAAGTGCCGGTATGTTATACCCGTGTAGATGGGGCCGATTATATTACTTTCTCCTGGAATTCTGCTTTCTGGATTTTCAACTGGGTATCTAATATGGTCTATCCGCGTTATGATTTGATGATCGGTGATGTACGGGAAGCGCAGAAAGAAATGGAAACTACTTTCAACAATGCACAGGAAGGCATTGAAGAAATGGCTGCCAAACTGCTGGCAAAAGATAAGAACGCAGCGGTTGACTTTCTGACAAACTATACAAATATGACCGCACAGAGCACTTTCGATACTTGGAAACAATTGGGTACATTCTTGATTGTGAAGTACAATGATGGAGTGGTGAAACGTGTTAAAGACGGTCAGTTTGAGCGTAATTCTATTGGACAACCTGCCGGAGTGATGCGTCCCGGATATCCGAAAGAATTCTTGCAGGAATATGTCAAGCAGACTGGTGACAGATATAAAGTGCCACAAGAATAGATATTAAGTATGAGATATTAGGTATTAAGTATATCGCTTTTTAATTCTTAATTCTCAAATTTCAATTAAAAGAATAGGAATTATAAACTTATTATTTTACATTTGTGTGCTCAAGAAATTGATAATAAATAATTCATTAACCAATAAATAACAATCGAAATGGAAAATCAGGAACTTATTAAACAGGTCACTGAAAAAGCCGAAAAATGGCTAACCCCGGCTTATGATGCTGAAACCCAGGCTGAAGTGAAGCGTATGTTGGAAAACGATGATAAAACCGAACTAATTGAAGCTTTCTACAAAGATCTTGAATTTGGTACTGGTGGTCTGCGTGGTATTATGGGTGTAGGTAGCAATCGTATGAATATCTATACGGTAGGTGCTGCCACTCAAGGACTTTCCAACTATCTGAAAAAGAACTTCAAAGACCTGCCGCAGATTTCTGTAGTAGTAGGTCACGATTGCCGCAACAACAGCCGTTTGTTTGCGGAGACTTCTGCTAATATTTTCTCTGCCAATGGTATCAAAGTATATCTGTTTGACGACATGCGTCCGACACCGGAAATGTCTTTCGCCATCCGTCACCTCGGTTGCCAGAGCGGTATCATTCTGACTGCTTCTCACAATCCGAAAGAATACAACGGTTACAAGGCATATTGGGACGATGGTGCACAGGTATTGGCTCCACACGATAAAGGTATCATCGACGAAGTGAATGCAATTGCTTCTGCTGCCGATATTAAATTCCAGGGAAATCCGGATTTGATTCAGATTATCGGTGAAGACATCGATAAGATTTATTTGGATATGGTGAAAACTGTTTCTATTGATCCGGCAGCTATCGCCCGTCACAAAGACATGAAGATTGTCTATACTCCGATCCACGGTACAGGTATGATGTTGATTCCTCGTGCATTGAAAATGTGGGGATTCGAAAACGTATTTACTGTGCCCGAACAGATGATTAAGGACGGTAACTTCCCGACTGTCGTATCTCCGAACCCGGAAAACGCGGAAGCTCTTTCTATGGCTGTAAACCTTGCCAAAGAAATTGATGCTGACCTCGTTATGGCTTCCGACCCGGATGCTGACCGTGTGGGTATTGCTTGCAAGGATGATAAAGGCGAATGGGTACTGATTAACGGTAATCAGACTTGTATGATGTACCTTTATTATATTCTGACACAGTACAAACAACTGGGTAAGATTAAAGGTGGCGAGTTCTGCGTGAAGACAATCGTTACAACTGAACTAATCAAGAAAATCGCAGATAAGAACAATATCGAAATGCTTGACTGCTACACCGGATTTAAATGGATTGCCCGTGAAATCCGTCTGCGTGAAGGCAAACAGAAATATATCGGTGGCGGTGAAGAAAGCTACGGATTCCTTGCCGAAGATTTCGTTCGCGATAAAGATGCCGTATCAGCTTGCTGTTTGATTGCTGAAGTTGCTGCATGGGCAAAAGATAATGGAAAATCCTTGTATCAGTTGTTGCTGGATATCTACGTAGAATACGGATTCTCTAAAGAGTTTACTGTAAACGTAGTGAAACCGGGTAAGAGTGGTGCAGAAGAAATCAAAGCTATGATGGAGAACTTCCGTGCCAATCCTCCGAAAGAATTGGGTGGCTCTAAAGTGATCTTGAGCAAAGATTATAAGACACTGAAACAGACAGATGATAAAGGTAACGTAACTGCAATCGATATGCCGGAACCATCTAACGTACTTCAATATTTCACTGAAGACGGTAGCAAAGTTTCTGTTCGTCCTTCAGGTACAGAACCGAAGATTAAGTTCTATATGGAAGTTCAGGGTGAAATGGGTTGCCGCAATTGTTATGCTTCTGCCGAATCTGCTGCAATGGAAAAGATTGAAGCAGTGAAGAAATCATTGGGTATCTGATTTTGTTTCTTCTGAAATTTCAGATATAGATAACGAAAGATAAATAAATAGCGCCTCCATGGTCTTTTCGAAGATTATGGAGGCGCTTCTTTTTCTCTATACATAGCTCTGATTCTGCCTATTTTCGGGCTTTTTCCCCAACTTGGCACAGTTCTTTCATTTCCTTTGCATTCTTTAAGTCCACTTGCTAATCCTTCTTGCCCGAATCTTGTTGTATTGACATCATCTCAATTTCAACCCGCAGGCTGCGGATACACATGTTTTGTTGATGCTTTAGAGTGATACGTTCAGTTTCATATTCGTAAGTTGTTCGTTTGTAGTTATGTGTATTTCGTGGCCTGCTTTTTTAGTCTATTTTTCAGTCAGTGCTATTTCTTTTTTTCTGTTATTTCTTCGTGCCTATCCAAGTCCATTTATGCCATATTGTTTCCAATGGTCCTTGTTTATGTTTAGACAGCCACCATTTGCAGAACCGAACCTGCGCCAGGAAAAGAATAATACCGATAATCAGGCTAAGAGTATATCCACAGTAAGGAGCAAGATAGAATCCGAATGGGAAATAGATAATGGCTCCCAAAATAGATTGAGAAATATAATTGGTCAAACTCATTTTTCCGTAGAATCGCAGATTAGATACAGTTTTCTTGAACTGATCCTTCTGATAAAGCAACACGAAAGAAGCAACAAGTACAATCGTAAATGCAAATTTCTGCCACATATCAAAGGCAGTACCTACCGTTTGCTGAATTAAACTGCTGTCACTTTGCATGATCTGTTCTTTCAGAGAATACAGTGGCGCGAAACTGATAGCTGCAATAATAAGTGCTTTCATCCAGAACTTCAAATGAGATTCGGTAGTTACGAACAATTCTTTGCGTCCGATATATAAGCCAAACAGGAAAAGTCCGGCAGTCTGCAAGAAACGTCCGGCACCGATAGCCCAAAACAAGCTTGCTTTCTGTCCTAAAGTAACATTGCCTATCAGAAAATCCCAAAAGTTTCCGGCTTTGGTGTATTCTGCTACTTCAGCATACATGGCTCCGACATTCAAATCGGGTAGGGTATAGGCAGGATTGAAAAGGCTCATTATATAATGAAACCATTCAATCGGTTGCAGTGAAAACAAGATGGCGGTGATTAGAATCGCTTTGTCACTCCATTTACGTACGATAAACAGCACAAGACTGACTACAACAAACAGAAGCAGGACATCTCCTGCCGGGAAGAAAGCGGCATTCAAAGTGGCGAATCCTGCCAGTAATATCATTCTCCATAAAAAGCGGTAACCAAAATCTTTTCCTTTCAACTGCTGGTTGTGCGACTGGATATAGAAAGTGAATCCGAAAAGCAGAGCGAATATGGCATAAGACTTTCCGGCAAGCAGTGAAAATGTCGCATTAAATACTCCGGCATCCAAAATGGTGAGCCATTCAGGAGAACTTTCCGGATATACGGGGAAAATGAAATGCTCCAGGTTATGAACCAGAAGGATGGCCATTACAGCAAATCCTCTAAGAGCATCTACTACTTCAATTCGGGGTGTTTTTGTTGATAATTCCATGGGGCTAATTTATGATTATTTTTTAGTTAGTATTCGTTTTACCCATCTATTGGCAGGCTTTTCAAAATAATAATAAGAAAGTAAGCTAAGCGCAATAGTGATGCAAAAAATGACGGGGACACTTATCATCCAATGCATGTGCCATTGATACAGAGTAGCCATTTGGGTGTATGTGAGTATAATAAATAAATGTATCAGGTAGAAACTGTAACTGATTTCTCCTCCTATCACTAAGACCCGATTGGATAGTAACCGGGATATATACCCTCTTTGTAAGGCAAAGATAAGTATCACCAAAGAAACGGGTAGCCAGTAGTAACAAGAATAGCGGTATACTTTGGGAATGTCTGCGGTACAAAAATAGAAAACAAAAAATAAAATGACTACTCCTATTTCTAATAGTGTTCCGGTGGAATAAGAAATCTTTTTGTTGAATATCGACCGATAAAACTGATAAAGTAAAACACCTACAAAAAAGTCCGGCAGGCGGGTGATTGGATTTACATACCAGTATGCTTTAATTTGTTCTTCAGCAGTCAGATGCATACCTGTCAGCATAACCAGCAGGCAGATGAAAAGAGTGATGCATAGATTCCGTTTACTATTTAAGAAAGGAATGATGAGGGGGAAACAGAAATAAAATAACTGTTCGCAGCCCAGACTCCACGAAGGACTATTGAATGAGAAAAAATAATCTGCAGAAGGGAAGAACGGTTGCAATAAAAAAGTGGAAGCGGCGAAGTGTTTTATCCAGTCTGTCGTATCGTTGTATTGAACATACCCTCCTATACATGCGGCAATTAATAGAGTAAGTAGATGGAGGGGGTAAATGCGGGCAATGCGTGCTACCCAAAAGTACGTTTGGTGGTGATCTTTTCCAATAACTTTTCTTCATAATTATAGGCAATAATGAAGCCACTAAGGATGAAGAAAAAGCTGACTCCAACAAATCCTTCTTTAAAGAAGTGTGTGTCGAAGCTCGGATCCAGAACATAACAATGTGCCCCGAATACCATCAAGGCAAATAATATTCGTAAAGAAGTTAATGTGTTAATCACGATACTTATCAGTTTTTTTGTATTCGCTGACAAAAGTACTGCTTTCTTGTGATATAAAAATTCACATAGATTAAAAAGAATCAAGATTCGGACCGTAGACGGCTAAGATGTTGGGGAGTCATGCCTAGAAAGGAGGCTATATATCCCAATTGGGCACGGTGAATGACATCTGGTTGCTCACGTAAAAGTTGTTCATAACGTTCTTTAGCCGGAAGATACAATCGGTTGATATGGTGAATATCCATGTACAACAAACATTCCTGATGAATAACACGTCCCCAGTTGGCAATTTCTATATTAGTTTCATAAATCTGATTTAAATCTTCAATGCGTATGGCATATAATTCACAATCTTCCAGTAATTCTACATATTCGTATCCCGGTTGATTATGATATAAATCTTTCATGGCAAAGGTAATATCACCTTCGCGTGAAAACCAGATCGTGATTTCTTCTCCGTCACGTAAACAATAGGACCTACAAAATCCTTTTTCAATAAAGTAGACGTGGCGGTCTAGTACTCCACCGTGTATCAGTAAATGTTTTTTAGGAAGCTCCATTTTCTTCATATAGCTGAAGAGTACTTCCAAAGAACTGTCGGATACCGGATAATACTGACGGATTCCTTTGATGATATTTTTCATGTTTGATTTATTCATTTGGATGCTCTATCCACCAATCAATCATCTTTCGGGCAAGACTAAGTTTTCTGGGAAGTTCGGGTAAATTGTCTCTTGTATAAAAGTCTCCCGAACTCAATTCTTCATCTTGGAGGTTGATTTCCCCTCCGGCATAATCGGCAATAAAGCCGACCATTAGTCCGCTGGGATAAGGCCAGGGCTGATTACCGAAATAAGTGATATTCTTTACATCCAGTCCGGTTTCTTCTTTCACTTCACGTGCTACACATTCTTCTAGC
>OMCQ01000595.1_pt1 | contig 19750 bp, 19 predicted proteins | sample 1673761 | NCBI WGS metagenome assembly OMCQ01 (sample SAMEA103958126, study PRJEB25191) | human gut metagenome | reverse complement strand
GAATCTGGAGCTGCGGTCCTATCTGCTGCGGCAGCAGTATCACCGGCGGCTGTCAGAGGTCCGGGACCAGGCCCGGGAGCAGTATGCCCAGCTGGGGGACCTGCTGGCCAGTGCCGGTCCCGCCGTCCCCGCCAGCGCCCAGGCCATGGGCTATCGGGTGGCGTCGTCTCTGCGGCCCCGGGAGGGGCAGAATGTCTGCGGCGACCAGCTGGATTCCTTCGAGGTAGGCGGCGCCGTGTATCTGCTGCTGTCCGACGGCATGGGCAGCGGCGAGGCCGCCCACCGGGAGGCCGCCATGACCGTCCGGCTGCTGCGGCAGTTTCTGGAGGCGGGCATTGAGCCGGGTCCGGCGCTGAAAACCTTAAACACCGCCCTGTCCCTGCGGGGAGAGAGCGGCGGAGGCTTCACCACCATCGACTTGCTGGCCCTGCAGCGGTCCAGCGGCCAGGCGGCCCTGTATAAATACGGAGCTGCCCCGTCCTACTGCAAGCGGGGCGGCAGCGTCAGCCGCTATGCCGGGCAGTCCCTGCCCGCCGGGCTCCAGGCCGTCCGGGACGCGCCGGAGTGCACCCGGCTCCAGCTGACTGCCGGGAGCTTTTTCGTCATGGTGTCCGACGGCATTGCCGACGCGGGAAACGACGAATGGCTGCAAAATCTGCTGGCAGGCTGGAGCGGCCGGGACGTCAACGCTCTGGTGTCGCTGATCCTGGCGGAGTCCCGGGGGCGCAAGGGCCTGGAGGACGACTGCGCCGTGCTGGCGCTGCACCTGTCCTCCGGCGAAAAAAAGCCGGTTTAGCGGGTATATTCCCCCTATGGGCGGGCATACTGAACCTGTCAGACGAAATCGCAACAGAGGAGGGCATAACTCTTGGTAAAAGGACTTTCCCGCCGGGTCATTGTGGTGGATTCCCCGGACCCGCATATATTCGAGCAGGCAATTTTCATCGTGCGCAACGACGCGGCAGTGGGCAGCGGCGGGGTCACCTCCCAGCAGGTGGTGGACCAGGCCATCCGCATTGCCAAGGACTATGCCCGGTCCCACGGCGCGCCGCCCCGGCGGCGGCTGCGCATGTCCCCGTGGCTGGCGGCCCTTCTGGGCGGCGCGGTCATCGGCGCGGTATGGCTTCTGGCCATGCTGCTGTAATATTGCTATTTTCTTACCATTTTTCTCCTCACTTGGGGGCGGACGGGGTTTTCCGGTCCGCCCTCCCTTTTTGTCCTGGCGCTGTCTCCTATGAATGGGACGCCGGCAAACCCGCACTGCCTTCGGCGGATAGGAAAGCTCCCTGCGGGAAGTGCCGTATTTCGTTCATTTCAATTATTATGTATGAAGCCGGAAATCCTTTATCAAAATTTTCACAATTTCCTGTTGCGAATTTTTTCTGTGTATGATAAAATATTAGATGAATCATTTAACGAAACTGGTTCGATAGAAAATCTTCAACAGAGCAAAGAGGAGGAAAGGAATGAACCCCCAAACCGAACGGGCTGCCGCTATTGTGGAGCAATACGGCTGCAAAACGGAAAATCTCATTGCCATTTTGCAGGATATCCAGGCGGCATACAACTATCTCAGCGAGGCCAACCTGACGTTGGTGGCCCAGCGCCTGGGCATCAGCGTGTCCAAGGTGTACAGCGTGGCCACCTTCTATGAAAACTTCTCCCTGGAGGCCAAGGGCAAGCACATCATCAAGGTCTGCGCCGGTACGGCCTGTCACGTCCGGAAGTCCGGCCCCATTTACGACGCCATATACGAGTACCTGGGCCTGTCCGGCAAGCGTAAGACCAGCGACGACGGCATGTTCACCCTGGAAACGGTGGCATGCCTGGGCGCGTGCGGCCTGGCCCCGGTGATGACCGTGGACGGCGAGGTCCACGCCAAAATGACCCCCACCAGCGCCCTGGAGCTGCTGGAGCGTATCCGGAAGGAGGAGGCCGCCCAATGAAACTGACCCGCGACGCGTTCTGCGATCTGCGCCATAAGGCCCAGCAGGCCCTGCGCCGCAGCAAGGAGACCCCCTCCGTGCTGATCTGCGCCGGCACCGGCTGCATTGCCGGCGGCGCGCTGAAAATCTATGAAAACCTGAAAAACGAGTGTGAAAGCCGGGGCCTGCCGGTGTATATCGGCCTGAAGCACGACAGCGACGAGGAAAAGAGCCTGCACATCAAGATGAGCGGGTGCCACGGCTTCTGCGAAATGGGCCCCCTGGTCCACATTGAGCCCATGGGCATCATGTACATCCATGTGAAGCCCGAGGACTGCCACGAGATCCTGGAAAAGACCGTTCTGGGCGGGGAGATCATCGACCGGCTGGTGTACCGGCTGAACGGGGTGGCCTATCCCCGGCAGGAGGACATCCCCTTCTACAAAAAGCAGCACCGGGTGGTGCTGGAGAACTGCGGCACCAGCGACGCCCAGGACATTGAGGAGTACATCGCCAAGGGCGGCTACTCCGGCTTTGAGCGGGCCCTGTTCGAGATGACGGATGAGCAGATCTGCCGGGATATCATCGACTCGGGCCTGCGGGGCCGGGGCGGCGCGGGCTTCCCCACGTCCGTCAAGCTCTCCTCCGGCCTCGGCAAGGTCGACACCGTCATCGTCAACGGCGCGGAGTGCGAGCCCTACATCACCGGCGACCACCGCACCATGCTGGAGCGGCCCGAGCAGGTCATCAAGGGCGCTACCCTGCTGGCCAAGTGCTTCGGCGTGGAGCATGTGTACATCGGCATCGAGGCCAACAAGCAAAACGCGGCCGACGTGCTTAACAAGACGATTGCCGAGCTGAAGGCTCCCGTGGTGGTAGAGGTCCTGCATACCCGCTATCCCCAGGGCGCTGAAAAGCAGCTGTGCCAGGCCATCTCCGGCCGCCAGGTTCCCTCCGGCAAGCTGCCTGCCGACGCCGGCTGCTGCATTTTCAACCTGAACACCACCTGCTCCATTTACAAGGCCGTTTACACCGGCATGCCCGTTGTCAGCAAGGTGGTCACCGTCTCCGGCTCCGGCGTGATCGAGCCCAAGAACCTGGAGTGCCCCATCGGCACCCCCATCACCAAGCTGTTCGACGCCTGCGGCGGCCTGAAGGAAGAGACCTATAAGCTGATCATGGGCGGCCCCATGATGGGCCTGGCCCAGTACAACCTGGACGTCACCGTGGGCAAGGGCACCGGCGCCATGCTGGCCTTCGCCGGCGACGAGGAGCAGTACGAGGAGCATCCCCAGTGCATCCGCTGCGGCAAGTGCGTGGGCGTATGTCCCATGCGCCTGGAGCCTGTGTTCATGTATAAGTATCTGATGAAGGGCGACGTGGACACCTGGCAGAACACCCTGCACGGCATGGACTGCATCGAGTGCGGCGCCTGCGCCTACACCTGCCCCGCCCGTCTGCCGCTGACCCACGCCTTCCGCATGGGCAAGCAGAAAGTCAACAACGCAAGAATGGCCGCCAAGGCCAAGGCAGAGGCCGAGAAGGCCGCCGCCGAAAAGAAGGAGGCGTAAACCATGACCGATTACAAGAATTTGAAGCTGATCGCGTCCTCCTCCCCCCACATCCGGTCCAGCGAGAGCACCCGGACCATCATGATGGACGTGATCATCGCCATGATCCCCGCCCTGGCTATGAGCGTGTTCGTATTCGGCTTCCGCGCCCTGGCGCTGACGCTGGTGTCCGTGGCCGCCTGCGTGTTCTGGGAGTGGGGCTATCGCAAGCTCCTGAAAAAGCCCCAGTCCATTGGCGACCTGTCCGCCGTGGTCACCGGTATGCTGCTGGCCTTTGTGTGCCCCCCCACGCTGCCCTATTGGATGATCATCATCGGCGCGTTCTTCGCCATTGTGGTGGTCAAGCAGCTGTACGGCGGCATCGGCTGCAACTTCCTCAACCCCGCTCTGGCGGGCCGTGCCGCTCTGCTGGCCAGCTATGCCACGGCCATGACCACCTGGGCCGTGCCCATGAGCAAGCTGTCCGCCTTCGGCTCCAACGCTGATGCCGTCACCTCCTCCACCCCCCTGGCCATGATGAAGAACGGCGACTTCGCCACCCTCACCAGCACCTATTCCGTGGTGGATATGTTCCTGGGCCGCGTCGGCGGCTCCCTGGGCGAGGTTTCCGCGCTGATGCTGCTGCTGGGCGGCGTGTACCTGGTGATCCGCAAGGTCATCTCCTGGCACATCCCCGTGGCCTACATTGCCACCGTGGCCATCCTGACCCTCATCGCCGCTCCTGCCGGCATCTCCGGCGTGGACTACATGCTGTACAACGTGTTCGGCGGCGGCCTGATGCTGGGCGCCATCTTCATGGCTACCGACTACGCCACCTCTCCCGTCACCAAGCCCGGCCAGATCATCTTCGGCATCGGCTGCGGCCTGCTGACCTGCTTCATCCGCCGCTTCGGCTCCTATCCCGAGGGCGTTTGCTATTCCATCCTGATCATGAACTGCACCACCTGGCTGCTGGATAAGTACATCCGTCCCACCATCTACGGTGCTCCCAAGAAAGAAAAGAAGGAGGCGGCTGCAAAATGAAGATCTCCGGTAAGTTTATTCTGAAGGTCGCCGGCACCCTGACCGTTATTTCCCTGATCACGGCCTTCCTGCTGGGCCTGGTCAACGGCGTCACCAAGGACAAGATCGCCGCCATCGATGCGGAAAAGACCCGCGTGGCCATGAGCGCCGTTGTCCCCGAGGGCAGCGAGTTCACCGACGCGCTGGAGCTGACCGACGACGTGGTGGCCGCGGCTAAGGCCCAGGGCGGCACCATCACCGAGCTCTACGGTGTCACCAACGGCGGCGCCGAGGCCGGCTATGTGGCCAAGGTTGCCGCTTCCGGTTCCCAGGGCACCATCACCATGATGGTGGGCATCGACGCCAACAAGGCCATCACCGGCATCTCTGTGGTCAGCCACTCCGAGACCTCCGGCATCGGCACCAAGGTCGTTGAGAACAAGCCCAACGCCGCCGGTACCCCCGTCCTGGATCAGTTTATCGGCATGTCCGGCGCCGGCTCTCTGGTGGTGGGCAGCAACATCACCGCCGTCTCCGGTGCCACCGTTTCCACCAAGGGCATCACCATGGGCGCCAACGCCGCCCTGGCTGCCGTGGAAGCTCTGGGCTAAGAAAGGAGGAGCTGCAATATGAACTTTGGCAAGCAATTCAAAGAGGGCCTGATCACCCAGAACCCCGTGCTGGTGCAGCTACTGGGTATGTGCTCCACCATGGCCATCACCACGTCGTTCTTCAACGGCCTGGGCATGGGCGTGTCCGTGCTGATCATCCTGACCCTTTCCAACATTTTCATCGCGCTGCTGCGCAAGATCATCCCCAATGAGGTCCGTATCGCCTGCTTCATCGTGGTCATCGCCGGCTTCGTTACCTGCGTGGACCTGCTGCTCAAGGCGTTCGTTCCCGCCCTGTCCAACTCCCTGGGCGTGTTCATCCCCCTGATCGTGGTGAACTGCATCATCCTGGGCCGTGCCGAGGCCTTTGCCTCCAAGAACACGGTGGGCGCTTCCACGGTGGACGGCATCTGCCAGGGCATCGGCTATACCATCGTCCTGATCATCATGTGCGTGTTCCGCGAGCTGCTGGGCTCCGGCAAGTTCGGCGGCGGCCTGTTGGGCGGCGGCGGACTGGGCAGCGCCCCCGGCATCACCATCTTCCCCGAGGAGTTCGGCATCAAGCTGCTGACTCTGCCTGTCGGCGGCTTCCTGACCCTGGGCGCCCTGATCGCCCTGATGCAGTGGGCCCTGGCCAAGAGCGAAAAGAAAAAGGAGGCCAAGTAAGCTATGTCTATTACGACTCTGCTCGCCATTTCTCTTGGCGCTATCCTGACCAATAACTTTATCTTTGCCCAGTTCCTGGGCTGCTGCCCCTTCCTGGGCGTGTCCAAGAAGATCGACACCGCCGTGGGCATGGGCGCGGCCGTGACCTTCGTTATGGGTCTGGCCTCCGCATTCTGCTACCTGGTGAACCTGATCCTCATCCCTCTGCACCTGGAGTTCATGCAGACCGTGGCCTTCATCCTGGTCATCGCCGGTCTGGTGCAGTTCGTGGAAATGTTCCTGAAGAAGAACATCCCCACCCTGTACACCGCCCTGGGCGTGTACCTGCCCCTGATCACCACCAACTGCGCCGTGCTGGGCGTCGCCCTGCTGAACGTGCAGAATGACTACAACTTCATCGGGTCCGTGGTCTACGGCATCACCGGTGGTCTGGGCTTCCTGCTGGCCATCTTCCTGTTTGCCGCCGTCCGCGAGCAGCTGGAGGTTTCCAGCGACAGTCCCAAGTCCTTCGAGGGCTTCCCCATCGCGCTGGTCACCGCCGGCCTGATGGCTCTGGCCTTCATGGGCTTCAGCGGCCTGAAGGTCTGGTAAGGAGGAAGAATTATGGAATTTACTACTGTCATTTGGGCCGTTGTGATCCTTGGCGCTCTTGCCATCGTGTTCGGCCTGATCCTGGCGGTGGCCGCCAAGGTCTTTGAGGTAGAGGTGGATCCCCGCCTGCCCGAGATCCAGGCATGTCTGGCCGGCGCCAACTGCGGCGGCTGCGGCTATCCCGGCTGCGGCGGCTGCGCCGAGGCCATTCTGGCCGGCAAGGCCCCCATCAACGCCTGCGCTCCCGCCGGCGCCGAGGGCGCTGCCAAGATCGCGGCCATTATGGGTCTGGAGGCTCCCTCCGGCGAGAAGATGGTGGCCCACGTTCTGTGCAACGGCGGCGTCAATGCGATGAAGAACTTCGAGTATCGCGGCGTCAACGACTGTCTGGCCGCCACCAAGGTCCTGGCCGGTGACGCGCTGGCCTGCAAGTACGGCTGCCTGGGCTTCGGCTCCTGCGTGGCCGCCTGTAAGTTCGATGCCATCCATGTGGGCGAAAACGGCGTTGCCGTGGTGGACAAGGAAAAGTGCACCAACTGCGGCGCCTGCCGCGAGGCCTGCCCCCGGAAGCTGATCGTGGAGGTCCCCTATTCCAAGAAGGTGTTCGTCAACTGCTCCAACAAGGACAAGGGCCCCGCCGTTACCAAGGTCTGCGCCAACTCCTGCATCGGCTGCGGTCTGTGCCAGCGCACCTGTAAGTTCGACGCCATCCATGTGGTCAACAACGTGGCCGTCATCGACTATACCAAGTGCAAGGGCTGCACCATGTGCGCCAAGGCCTGCCCCCGCAACGCCATTGAGCCTATCCCCACCCCCGAGGAGAAGGAGAAGTTCAAGGCCGCTCAGAAGGCTGCCGCCGAGAAGAAGGCCGCTGCCGCCAAGGCTGCTGCCGAAAAGGACGCCGCCCAGAAGGCTGAGTAAGCCAAGCGAAAAGCTGATAAAAACGCCGTCCGCCATCGTATGGGTGCTCATAAGACAGTAATTCTAAGAATTACGAAATGAGCATCTGTCAGGCGGGATTGGCAGCGAAATAACGGGTATCTGGTAAGAGCCGGATACCCGTTATTTTTTGCCGTCACGGAAAGCAATCGATTCATTCACAGCTTTCAGGTATAACTACCTTAAATCAATCCCATCCATTCCGAGATTTTTTCAAAAAATCTCAAAAAAGTTTGGAAGCATTGGAACAATTCGGCTCTTCTCATCATTGAAGTCCAGACCCACAACACCGATCTCAAAAAGCGGCTGACGGCATTTGCGGCAAAGCACCCGCAATGCTGCCGCCAGACCGATGCAGACCCGGACACGGGCTGCATGGAATTTGAAATCCGCAAGGGGCGGTTCTCCTTTCGGCTGACCGCCCCATACAGCGCAGAACGCCGCAGGGCGGCAAGCGAAGCGGCAAAGCAAAACGACGTTCATAAAAAGGTCGCTGATTTACCATGAAGAAGGCGTTGATGTAAGTCGCTTTATATGCTATGCTTATCAGTGAGAAGTCGTTGGCAAACCGTGAGTTGTGGAGGTGAAAACAAATGAAGTATTTAGTTCTATTAGCAGGCTGTGGCCTCGGTGATGGTTCATGTATAGAAGAAGTAATTCTGACGTATGTAGCGCTTGATAAATATGGGTGTGATTACGCTCCTGTCGCAGAAGATGTTTCCATTCAGTCTGTTAACCACCTGACAGAGCAGATAGGAGAAAAGCGGAATATCCTTATAGAAGCAGCCCGCATCGGTAGGGGGCGCATTAAAGATATTCATGAGGTTGATTTTGCAGAATACGATGCATTGATCATACCCGGTGGAATTGGTTTATTGAACAATTATAGAGACTCCAATGTGATAAAAACGTGCGTCACACATTTTATTAGCGAAAAGAAACCTGTCGCTGCCATGTGTGCGGGAATCGACTTCCTCCGCCGTTTCTATGGAAGTAATCTATTGGCGCGTGAGATGAAAGAACTAACTGCTGAAAAATTCTGTTTTGATGCTGAAAACAATGTTTATTACACGCCCGCTTTCAGAAAAACCAACAATAGCTATGCGGCGCTATTGGGCGTCGATTCTATGATTTATGCGTTGAAACAGGCACAAACATTACGATGAAGTCTGTTTTGTAGGTTTAATTATTGAACAGAATAACTTACATTCTGCCCGCTGACTATGCCGTATGTGCAAAGCCAGCGGGCTTTTTATTGCCTAAAATCAAGAAAGGAGTGACTACCCATGACAAAGGAGAAAACTGCCGCAGACCATCGAGGAATGTAATGCCGAGCTGGACGACGACAGTGAGATCAAGATCCGGCCTGAAGGCCGGCCGCTCCAGCGGCGCCGGCAGCCAGCACATTCACATCAAGTACGACGGGCTGGGCTTTATTCCCCTGAATGAACTGCTGAAACAGGGAACGGCGTGACCGAAGCCACGCCGTTCCCGAGAAAATACGATATTACTTTCTTATGCCCCCCGTCCGATATGGCAGCGGGTTTTTTTCAGGCGGAAGTCTTTGCAAAGTCCGCGATCATGGCATCGATGCCCTGCATGATCTCATAGCAGGAGTCGGTCTTTTTGAAGGCAGGGGTGTAGAAAATCTTCTTCTGCCGGTCGCAGCAGTATTCCGTCGCCTTCAGCGGCGACACCTCTTCCAGCAGCAGATCGCCGCCCAGCAGGCCCCGAAGGAAGTCGATGCCGGCGCACATGGTTGCAATAGGCTTGCTGGCGGCAGCAAAATACCGGACACAGTCAGCCACAGCCTGGGAGTGCTGGTAATTGGTCAGCAGTCCCAGTCCGCCGGGTATCACCAGTGCATCGTAATCCTTCCAGCAAACATCCCGAATTTTCCGCAGCATCCCGCGGCCCAGGCGAGCAGATTCTTTCAGGATCTGGCGTTCCTGATCAGGCTGGCCCGTCAGATGATCCACGGTGAGCACCGGGATATCATCCGCCACAGGCTGATAGGCGCACCCATATTTTTCCAGAGCGGTGTAGGTCAGTGCCACCTCCTCAGGGCAGGATCCGTCCTTTACGCCGCAGCCCGAAAGCAAAACAAGACAATTCATAGAGCATCCTCCTTCAAGAGTGAAAGCCTTAAATTCTTCGGATATTATACCACGCAGGCCAAAAGCTGTCCATACCCGTTTCAGAGGGACAGACCCTGCGTACTACAAAATAACGAAAGCCCCGAAATCGTAGTGATTTCAGGGCTTTTGCGTATGGTGCGCGGTACAGGACTCGAATTGACCCGACACCATATCAGCCTGTACTATCCGGTATCGAAAAGTACCGCGAATAAAACCTCGGTCGAGGTGGTTCATGTTAGGCAGTGTTAAAACAGATTACCAGAGTTTACCGCCATAAGGCTAAAAATAAGGCTAAATTTTGTGGCCGCGCGGAATGTACCTGTGCCTTTAGCTCAGAAAACGCGGTGGACGGATGACTCACCCTTACCGAAAAGCCGTGGATGCTTTTGCGTTATACCCATTCATACCGAGGAATTACCTCCAATCCCTTGTGCTACAAGGAATTGGAGGTTCTTCTTGTGATAGTGCGTTTTAGTATATGCCGGGATATTTTGCACAGATGTCGGAAAGCCGAGCAAAACACTTGCTGACAGAGACGGTTTTCTTCAAATTGAATGATTTTTCAACGTATGCTAAAATATCTGTAACCTTTCTGCGTTTTTTGCGAGTAGATAGATGATGGATATTTCCCTTAAAGGAAAGGAGTAAGGTATGAACGATGATAAAATAGTCGATCTTTATTGGATAAGGTCGGAAGACGCCATTACCGAGACATCAATCAAATATGGGAAATATTGTTACGGCATTGCCTACAACATTCTCGCGGATGCAGAGGATGCAGAGGAGAGTGTCAACGATACATACTTTGACGCATGGAATACTATGCCTCCGCACCGCCCGTCCGCGTTATCTGCGTTTTTGGGAAAACTGACCCGCCGCATCTCTATCGACCGGTGGAGAAAGCGTAGCGCAGCAAAGCGAGGCGGTGAGCTCGCCGCTGCTTTGGATGAGCTAAACGAATGCGTTCCCTCCCATGAAAACGTTGAACAGGATGTCCTTGCCGCTGATCTGGAAAAGAGGATCAACACATTTGTCAACGATCTACCCACCGCAGAGCGGCGTGTGTTTCTCTGCCGGTACTGGTATCTGGATTCTATTTCCGCGATATGCGAGCAGTTTGGCTATTCTCAAAGTAAAGTAAAGGTCATGCTTCATCGGACTCGTAAGGCGCTGCATAATTGTCTGGTAAGTGAGGAGTATGTGTTATGAACAGCAATCAACTGATAGATGCCATCGGCGCGGTGAATGATGCCGCTGTATTGGACGCAAAAGCTTTTCACTATAGGGGAGATGCTGCTGCTGCGAGACCGCGATTCAGAAAAATGACAGTTGGTGTTGCCGCTGTGCTGGCCGTCCTTCTGTGCATTGTCGCCGTCGCCTTTGCCGTGGATCAGGAGTTCCGTGCAGCAGTCCTGTCCTTCTTTCATATCTCCGCAGAGGATCATGTGGAACGCGTTCCGGTAGAGGATCAACCCCTCACAGGCGATGACGCGGCTGGGAAAAATATCACCGTCACAAGAGTGCGTGTTCCCAACAACGGTCACGCCGCAAATGGGTTATTTGCGATCTGCTCCGATGAGATCGAGTACAAACAAGGGAGTCACTACGATTTGTATAAGCAGGAGGGCGGTGAGCTGGTCAAACTCGAGCTGCAAAGCACCCGTAGAGACTTTTCGTACAACGGAACGGCTTACGGTGTATATCTGGAGTGGGCGGAGGATAAAGAGGGGCGCTGTGCTCTCGGCTATGTGGAGCTTTCCGACAGCGTGACGGGTCAATATGCGGTGCTGCAATTTGTACCCGGCACGGGCGAAAAGCTACTCCTGCTTCTGGATGGTAAATATCCCGTTATCATCGACCTGTATGAGGATGGCGTGCAGGAGCTGATTCCCGCCGCAGTAATGGATGAACTGCCGTTCCTCAAAGCTGTTCATATAACGCGTGATGGTAAATACCTCCTTTTGAATGCAGGAAGGTATTACTGTGCAGCGATCGGTACGGAACCGCTCACCTGCCTTGATGAACTGTGCGGTGCGGCACTGACTGGGTGCAGCTACATCGGTGAAGGCATCTTTTCCTGCCATTCGCTGACCGGCGGCGCGGTGGATGAGGCAGACCTTGCGGCGTATGTACGTGGAGAGACACCTGCATCGCCGATAGACTTCGGCATGATTACAACGTGGAACGTTGACGTCCAGCGGCAGGCGGCCGGCGTCGTTGGCAGCACGGCGGCCACGGCGTTCACAGACCCTGATGCCCTCTGGCATGGCACCGAACGAACGGAGCCATTTTCACCCGGACTGGTATATGTGCCGCACGATGAAGGTGCATATATGCTGGAGGTGGACGGAGAACGCCATATCTATGTCGTTGATCTGCGAAGCGGAGAGCGGAATATGATAGAGGGAGCTTTGTGGCCCGATGTAGATTGGCCATATGCGGAACTTGTGGGCAGCCCGGAGGGCGATAAGCTTGCACTTATCCAGCGGGACGCTACCAATGGCAGCCTGTGCCACCTGTCCGTCATAGATTTCAAAAAGATGCGGCTCTTCGCAATAGAACGCGATACGAAAGAAGTCGGAAATGAGCATTATGCGGACTGGTTTGATAACGACACCATCATGGTGGACAACAATGTAACCGATGAGACGGGGCACAACACCGGCGACAGCTGGTATTATCTGTACAGGATCTATTAGTAGATAGAAGGGAGGGTGTAGAGAAGTTCCCTAATAGATCAACCAAGTTCTTCGCAGTGGAGACACAGTGAAAGGTACTACTTCTGACGTTTAAAAGTGATAGAGCGATCGCTCTTAGAGAGAAAGGAAATTTGCATGAAGATACGAAAACTGAGATCAATTATGTGCTTGTGTCTTGTATTTGCGTTGCTTTCGCCGACCTTTACGTTTGCAATCAGCGATGGTGCAAGTGATGTGGCAGAAAAAACGATTTTTGAAAACGCTGCGGACATGCGTGGTAATGGCAGTAGATCAACAACATATACTGCCCGTATAATGCAGGGAAATACAAACGAAGAGGATGATTGCAGAGCTGCGGAGAATGGTTTGCTCGACTCGGGAAGCTATACCACGACCAGCATAGTGGAGACGGGCTGGACGTACAACGGCAGAAACTCGTCTTCGATGGATCAAATCAGAGCAAACGCAACAAATTTCTTGTATTCGAAACTCTATGACTTTGCATATTATTCTGGACATGGCGGAAGGACTGGCGGAATTGCAACTTTAAACACCGTCCCCAGTAACTCTAGCTCTGCAAGCGGAACGTATTCTCAGTTCAATGTTGCGGAGACCCTAGGAGTCAATAGTAGCACATGGTGTGCAGATTCTGAATGGACTTCAACAGATAAACTGAGAGTACTGATGTTAGCTGCATGCTTTCAGTTGGACAGCAGTATCATGCATTATTATGCAAGGGCGATGAGGACATCTTCCGTCAGAGCTATTGCGGGGTACCATGAAAGTGGCCCGGGTCACTCAACAGATGTTACCATAGCAGAGAATTTCTTTACATATGCTAATGACGGAAATAGCGTGAAGTATTCTTGGCAGTATGGAAATACATTTGCAAATACTATCTATCCTTGGGCGGTTCTTGTCTATACACATAACAGCAATGAGTACTACCGTATTCCGGGATTCCCAGGAAACACATACTCGACGCCATCGAGTAATGCGGCTGTGTATAGATTTAGAAGTGGACTGACAGGGTCGGAAGTTGTGAGTTATTCTAAAGCGGCAAAAAGCGATGCTGTGCCACTGTATATTACAGTATCTGAACCCGTAACACGCGCGGGAATTGGCGTAGCGTTCGAAAACAGAGAGTCAATTTCTGCCACGGCAGACCTAGTGGTGGATACTGCGACCGCAGATGCTCTTGTCAAGCAAGCATTGGGCTCCGATCGATTTAGCGATTTGGTCTGTGTTCAGACACCTGTATACAGAGATGCGGTAGACATTGAGACGGGTGGTGCGGTTGATGGAAGTGAAACCGTCGTAGAGCGTGTCTATCATTACTTTAACACATACAATGGGATACGAATTTCAGATGCATCTATCGTAGTAGGCGTTGACGCAAACGGTATTTATGCGGTTGAGAACTATTGGAAGGAAGCCTCCGGAGGAAATACTGCAGAATATGCTCGCGTTATCAGTAGAAGAGAGTTGATTTCGGAGACAGCGGCTCTGGCGTCTCTGTCAAGTGCAGAACATAACGATTTCAATTTGCTTCGCTCAAGCTTGGTATATGCTCCGATTGAGGAAAATTCGTCGACCTATAAGCTGGCGTATGAGTTAATTTCTACCGATGGTAGAATCGCCTATGTTGATGCTGCGAATGGGGCGGTAGTCAATTATGACTATTGATTTGGGTGTTATGACCCGGGAGATTTAGTTGCCCTGAGAGTTTGGCACTGAAAGGAAAATAGCGCGGAGTTTGATTTCAAAAGAATAAAAGCACAGGCGCGGGTCAACCGCGCCTGTGCTTTTATAATAACAGATTTGCTGTATATTCATTGTGAGCAATACTGCTTTAGTGGTTTAATGGTATCCGGGCAACGGGAAATGATGTTATCAACACTTACGTACATATATGCATACAAGTGTTGACAGCTACAATATATTGTGGTATATAAGAATTGTCATTGTTCTTTGTGCACCATTTGCAGGGCTGTGATCTGCATCGCACACGTTGTTAAGTTTGTAATTTGAGGAGCACCATGCTCCCGTCTGAGATCAGGGCCACTGCTCCCGTGTATTTCAACGACTATGCTGCGGGAAATTTTTCTCGCGGCATTTTCCACCTGTACGCCGCTTTGCCGCCATGCTATGATGTGCCTGTACTTAAGGCATCAAGCATTTAGGTCGGAGCAGAGCAGGCACGGGTGGAAGGCTATCAACAGCTTTTCGCTCTGATTAAGAACCCGAAGTATGTCAAAATGCGCCTCCCGAAAAACGGGCGGCCATCAGAATTGAACAATACTGCAAACGCAGGAAGGATCGTATGAAGCCGAAACGGCAGGAAGATTCTTCCTGCGTTTTTGCTTATTATTTTGTCGCGGCACTTGCCACCGCCGCGATACCGCAGGAAAAGAAAACGCGCCGAAGTTGCTTCGGCGCAGGCCAGGAAGAAGTTTTGTAAAAGCCGTCAGGACGATACGGCAGGAAAATCGTCAAGGGAGAGGCAAGCTCCCGTCCTGTATGCCGCAGTCAGAGTGCGGCACCGGTCATACGGGGTATCGCGCATTCTTGATCCGTCGCCGGGCGGATCACAGGATACCGGCGGAGCCTTCCGCAGCCGAGTTCAGCGGCCTGGTGTCCGCCACCGCTCTGTCGGAGCAGGGCATATTGCCCCATGTGGCAGCGTACTGACCTGGCACAAGTAAAGAGAGACAGACACACAGGCAAGCCGCGAAAAGTACGCAATACCAAGGCTTTCCGCCTGCGGCAGTCTATCCTTTCTGCGGAGATGCGCCGGAAACGGCTCTCCTTGCCAATGGGTGAAGTGCGCCCAGCTGAACACAATTTTGAATATAAGGAGCTTTCTCTATATGACTACAAAAGGCATTTACAACACCCTCGTTACCCAGTTGGACAAGCTGGCGCGCCACAACCGTCAGGGCAGCTTCCGCACGAAGGATCGCTACTATGAGGCGGTCAAGCGGTTCTGCGCCTACCTCGCTGTCCACTACCACCTGCAAAAGCTGGAGAACATCAGCGGCAAGCATCTGGTAAGCTACGTCCTCTATTTGCAGGCGCAGGGCAAGTCGGCCAGCACCGTCAAAACCGACCTCTCTGCCATCCGATTTTTCCACGATAAGATGTCCCATCCCCGCTACACGCTGCCGGGCAATGAAGAGCTGGGCGTCGCCTTGGAACGCCGCCGCTTCGGGCAGCAGGATCGCACATGGACGAACCCGGAGTTCGGCAAGCTGATCGGCCGTGCCATGGCGGAAGAGCGGGAGGACTACATCCTTGCCTTGTATCTGGCCCGTTACGCCGGTCTGCGCATCCACGAGTGCTTCCGCATGGACACCGCCGCGGCGGAGCGTGCGCTGCGTGAAAATACCCTCACCGTAAAGGGCAAGGGCGGCAAGGTGCGTATCGTCCCCATCGAGGACGACCGCATCACGATGATGCTACAAAGGCTGCTGGAGAAAACGGAACGCGGCCACAAGCTGCTGGTGCCGGATGGCGTACCCACCGACCGGGCCATCAATGCTATGCAGCAATTCATCATCCGCCACCGCGACGCCATCTGCGACCCCACAGTGCCGGGCAGGCGCATTACCTTCCATGGACTGCGCCATACCTACGCCGCCGAAAAGTACACTTCCCTCGTTAACGACGGCATGACGCCGTTGGACGCCCATTTCACCGTTTCGCGCCTGCTGGGGCACGAGCGGCCCGACGTGACGAACATCTATCTGGCGTCCGTGAAGGGAGGGACTGCCCGTGGAGAATAAGTACCGCGATCTAAACGACCTCCCCATGATCCTGCGGGTGGAGGACTTGATGCCCCTCCTCGGCATTGGCCGCAACACCGCCTACGAGCTGATCCGCAGCGGCCAGATACGAAGCGTCCGTATCGGAAGGCAGATCCGCATTCCGAGAGAGGCTTTGCTGGAGTTCCTGCGGAAGTAAACATCTTCGTCACAGAAATAAAACTTGCACAACAGCCGCGCGGGATATATCATGGAGGTGGTACATTTCGCGCGGCGGAAAGGAGCGTATATGCCGCGTACAAAAACAGGAAAAGGAGCCGGCGGCGCCGGTTCTATCAGAAAAATCACAACAACAAGGAACGGAAAAACCTACACCTACTGGCAGGGCCGCTACACGGAGGGCTTCGACCCCGGTACAGGCAAGCAGATCCAGCGCAGCATCACCGGAAAGACGCAGAAGGAAGTGGCGCAGAAGCTGCGCCAAATCACGGCGTCACTGGACGATGGCACCTACAAAGCACCCTGCAAGCTGACGGTGGGAGAATGGCTGGACATCTGGACGCAGGATTATCTTGGCGGGGTGAAATCGTCTACGGCGTATCTCTATAAGAAGAATGTGGAGTTGTATATTACGCCGCATCTTGGGAACATCAAGCTGGAATCCCTGAACGCCCATACAATACAGCACTTTTACAATCAGCTTGTCTCCCCGACCGACCCGGCAGTCAATCCCCTTTCGGCAAAGACAGTAAAGAATATTCACGGCGTTTTTCATAAGGCCATGCAGCAAGCAGTGCTGATCGGTTATCTGCGCGTCAATCCGACGGATGCCTGTACACTTCCTCGCGTCATCAAAAAAGAGATGCACCCGCTGGAGGAAGATCAAGTCACTGCATTTCTGAAAGAGGTACAGGGGAGCCCCCACGAATACCTTTACAAAATCGCGCTGTTTACAGGGTTACGGGAGGGCGAAATACTTGGGTTAGGCTGGGACCATATTGACCTCGAAAACGGTATTCTCACGGTAAAGCGTCAGCTCCGCAAGGAACAGAAAAAGGGCGGTCAATATTACTTCTCTCCACCGAAGAACAATCGTGCCCGCAGTATTTCCTTGGCACCATCCGTGGTACTATTATTCCGGCTTCAAAAGCTATCGCAGAACAGTATTCGAATGGAAGCGGGGGACGCTTGGCAGGAAAACGGGCTTGTCTTTTCCAATCAGACGGGCGGGTATTTATCCTATCGCACGGTGTATGACTGCTTCAAGCGCATTGTGAAAAGAATAGGCTCGCCATCCACCCGTTTCCACGACCTGCGACACACATACGCAGTTGCCTGTATCAAAAGTGGTGACGACATTAAAACCGTGCAGGAAAATCTCGGACACGCAACCGCTGCATTTACGTTAGATGTTTACGGACACGTCACGAAGAAGATGAAGCAGGATAGCGCACAGCGTATGGAGCAGTTTATTCAATCCGTTTCTGTCGGGTGACTTCATAAGGCTAAAAATAAGGCTAAATCCACTTTTGGGCAACAAAAAAACCTTGCAACCATGATGGTTACAAGGTTTTCAGATGGTGCGCGGTACAGGACTCGAACCTGTGACCCCATGCACGTCAAGCATGTGCTCTACCAGCTGAGCTAACCGCGCGGAACAGTATGTATTTTACACGGTTTGCCCGTATTTGTCAACAGTTTTCTTGCCAAGTTTCTTTTTTTTTGCTATACTTTTCTCAAAACCACCCAGGAGGACAAACATCATGGAAAAAATCGCGCTGGTAACAGGCTCATCCCGGGGCATCGGCCGGGCTGTGGCGGCGGAGCTGGCCCGGCAGGGCTGGGCCGTGTGCATCAACTATCGGCTCCGGGAGGACTGCGCCCGGTCGCTGCTGGAGCAGCTGACGGCAGAGGGCTGCCGGGCCATGATGGTCCAGGCCGACGTGTCTCAACAGGACCAGGTGACGGCCATGGTGCGGCAGGTGGAGGAAACCTTCGGCCCGGTATCGCTGCTGGTGAACAACGCCGGTGTGGCGGGTCAGGCCCTGTTCCAGGACATAACCCCGGAGCTGTGGCACCGGTACTTCTCCGTCAATGTGGACGGCGCGTTCCACACCATCCAGGCAGTGCTGCCCCACATGCTCCACCAGCACGCAGGCTGCATCGTGAACATTTCCTCCATCTGGGGTCAGCGGGGCGCCAGCTGTGAGGTGACATACTCCTGCACCAAGGCGGCGCTGATCGGTCTGACCCGCTCCCTGGCCATGGAGCTGGCCCCCACCCACATTCGGGTCAACTGCGTGGCACCCGGCGTTATCCGCACGGATATGCTGGATGCCCTGCCGCCGGAGGTACTGCCGCAGCTGGCTCAGGAAACGCCCCTGGGCCGCCTGGGCACGCCGGAGGACATTGCCCATGCCGTGGCCTTCCTGGCCGGGGAGCAGGCATCCTTTATCACCGGCCAGGTCCTCACCTGCGACGGCGGCTTCATCCTGTAAAGAAAATTCCTGGTAATGGTATATTTTCCTTTACAGAATGGCCATATCCGGCTATAATGGATAGGCTAAGGAATTTTTCGATAAGGAGACGACCATCTATGGCAGTCATTGAATACGACGAGTACAAACAGAAGCTCCAGGCCCTGGAGCCCACTCTGCGGGAGCTGGAGAAGGCCCTGGGCATCCCCAAGGATCGCCAGGAGCTGAAGAATCTCCAGGCCGAGACGGAGCAGGAGGGCTTCTGGAACAACATCGAGCACAGCCAGAAGGTGTCCCAGCAGATCAAGCGTCTGGAGCACCGCATCAAGAAGTATGACCGGCTGGTGTCCGAGTGGGAGGACACCGTGACCCTGTGCGAAATGGCCCAGGAGGAGGACGATGCCTCCCTGCTGCCGGAAGTCACCGGCGGGTACGAGAACCTGGAAAAGGAAATCAGCGAGCGGCGTCTGGCAGCGCTGCTGTCCGGTGAATACGACGCCAATAACGCCATTCTCACCTTCCACGCCGGTGCAGGCGGCACCGAGGCCCAGGACTGGACCGAGATGCTCTACCGCATGTACACCCGCTGGGCTGAGCGCCACGGCTACACCTATCAGCTGATGGACTACGAGGCAGGTGACGAGGCGGGCATCAAGTCCGCCACCATCCTCATTGAGGGTGACAACGCCTATGGCTACCTCAAGAGCGAAAACGGCGTGCACCGGCTGGTCCGGGTGTCCCCCTTCGACGCCAACGCCCGGCGGCAGACCAGTTTCGCCGCCGTGGAGGTCATGCCCGAGCTGGACGACGACAGCGAGATCGAGATCCGCCCCGAGGACATCGAGATGCAGGCCTGCCGCTCCAGCGGCGCCGGCGGCCAGCACATCAACAAGACCTCCTCCGCCGTGCGCCTCATCCACAAGCCCACCGGCATTGTGGTGGCCTCTCAGCAGGAGCGCTCCCAGTTCCAGAACAAGGACAACTGTATGAAGCAGCTCCGCGCCAAGCTCATTGAGCTGAAGATTCAGCAGCACGCGGAGAAGATTTCCGACATCAAGGGCGTGCAGATGAAGATCGAGTGGGGCAGCCAGATCCGCTCCTATGTGTTCATGCCCTACACCCTGGCCAAGGACACCCGCACCGGCTATGAAATGGGCAACATCCAGGCCGTCATGGACGGCGATATTGACGGGTTCATCAACGCCTATCTGACTGCCGCCGCTAATGGGGAAATCAAGAAGTAAGCGGGACGCACAAGCCGTCCATGACTCGCCGCTCTGCGGCGCACAAGCGTTTTGCCCGAGGCAAAACCTTGGTCGGGCGGAATTCATTTCTGCCCGACAGGATTTGATCCAGGGGCCCCACAA